>Ga0123354_10000007_pt1 | contig 219030 bp, 302 predicted proteins | sample TergutLab28metaG_2_FD_97872 | JGI IMG/M metagenome (GOLD analysis project Ga0123354, IMG submission 97872) | Labiotermes labralis P4 segment gut microbial communities from Petit-Saut dam, French Guiana - Lab288 P4 | ecosystem: Host-associated > Arthropoda: Insects > Digestive system > Gut ... | reverse complement strand
GATAAAATTGCTTTGGAGTATTCTCTCTATGCTTTGTTATTGGTTGATATTTGGATTCCGAAAGATAAGGGGGGTAAAAAGGAAAATCAAAGAAATCAATTTTTAGGAATTGAAGGTAAAGGTTATTTTTCAAAACCAATTAATGAAGAAAAACTATCAGATAAGGAAACATACCAAATAGGGTTCAAGTTTTTAGAGGTTTTGTGAGAAATTTAAAAACCTTGTGGAACTCCGCCATTTTGATACAATTGCATAATTTCGTTATCACTTAATTCGCCACTATATATTGAAAATTGCTTATAATAGCCTTGTACAGAGCCTCTCAATAAAGAATACCCAATGCTTGGATGCTGACCTCCGTTAAATATGTCAGGATTTTGTAAATTAATCGTTCTTGTTACTTTAAGTATTCCATTGATATACAGACTTCCTGTTAATGAATTATTTTTACTTATTACTTTTGCTGTTACAAATGAATTAACATTATTGGGTAATGGAGGTGTCAACGTTGCAATATTGGCTGTATTAAAAAAACTTAAGTTTAATGAACTTGCATTTGATCCTGCCTGCATAATATATCCTTTCGCAGCTACTGATGGATTCAATATACCCACCATAGTATTATTAACCAATCCGTAGCTATAGTTTATTGGATTTATGTAACAACTAATTACTAATATATGTTCATTTTTATTTATATCAGTTGATTGGAACATAATGCCACTATTTGCATTAGGTAAATAAAGAGCATTATTCTGGATAACAGTTCCACTATCACTTAAAATTCCAAGTTTATTATCCCACGCATAAACGGCATTTTTATGTTGTGTTAATGGAGCATAAAATAATAATTCAGGTGGTTTTTCATAAACTTTTTTTCCATCTATGTATGCAACCTGTACTTCTTTTCCGGCCAAAAACATATGTCCAATTTCTTTCCCATTTATAAAAGTTCTTACTCTTCCCATAGAATTTCATTTAAAAATGCCAATTTCTCACCGAAATAAATATATAAATATTTATTATTCACCAAGATAAATGAAATCTAAATCTTATACAATCGTATAATGAAAATGAAATTTATTTTGGTACATTAAAGTATATAAGTGTCAAATTTTATTTTTTATTTATATATTCATATATTATTTGAAGAAACTTTGACTCTGAAATATTAAGATTTTCAGCTGAAAGTTTTGTCCAATTTTTTTCATTATCTCTAAGTGTATCAAGTTCTTTTAATGATTGTTCTAATTTTTCTTGTAGCACTTTAATTTCATCTTGATATACTGTCAACTCTTGATAAACTAAATTAATTTTTGAGATGTGTTCTTTAAGATAAGTTTGGTGTGCTTCTGTTAACATTTACAATTATTTTAATATTATTACTCAATTTTTGATAATAGTTTTAGTTTAAAATTTTCTTTTACAATATTCAGCTATTAATAAAGCATCGAAAATTCCAGAATGAGGTTTTGTAGCACGCGAAGATTTAGGATCAGTTAATTTAACATTTGGAAATAATCTTTTTGCAGCAATTAATGACATTGCTTTTGTGTCAATTCTACCTTTAGATTCTTTTCCATTTTTATTTATTTTTGATAAATTACGAACTTCAGAAACTCCAATCCACATTTCTTTTTGCCAAATTTTAGGTTGAATTTTTGTATATGGAACTTTATAACAAGCCAACATTCCTTCTAAAATACCACAAATTTTTCCAAATTCAAAAGTAGCACCCGCTGATGCTCCAAAAATTGCATGTACATCTTCTATTACTACATGAATATCACTAGATTCTTTAAATATATTATCAAAAATATTAACTAATTCTCTTATATCTAATTCATTTTTTATTGTTGGAATAACATAAATTTTCGGCTCTTTTTCTTTTTCTAATATTACAATTGCTCCTGTTTTACCCGGATCGATCCCTATTCGCATTTTAATTTTAATATTTTATTAAACTCTCAAATTAAATTTCTAAAATATCTTTCTAATATCTAATTCTATTATTAAAGTCTTTTTCCTGCTATTAAACCAACAGATGTAGTAAAAATTCTACTATTGAACAAATCCCATAATAAACCTTTTGTGATTCCGAGAGCCGAGCATATCCATCCACCAATTTTTGGACCAATGGTTGCACCTGTTATTGTACCTACTATTGCTCCTAAAATTCCTTCATCAAGATTATCCCATGTTCCACCTTTTTCAAAGTGTTCCTGTAATTTTTGGTACATCTCTTCACTTTCCTTTACTTGTTCATCTGATAGGTGTTCTATCTGCTCATTCTCAAAAATCATTGATCGTCTTTCTGGACTGAATCTCAATTCTTCTACTATAACTTGATTAAACGTTTTTATACTACTCATCTTATTAACTTATTTTATCTATGTATTTATTAAATTCAGTATAGTTTTTATCCATAATTAATAGATATTTATATCCCTGATTAATAGTTTCTTTTTCTTTTAATTTACATTCTTCTTTATTTAATTCATAGGTATACCAAGATTTTATTTCAATTATTAAATTTAAAGATCTTATATAAAAATCGGGAAAATAATAATGATTTTTATTATTAAAATTATAAGTTATTCTTGGAGCATTTTCTAAATTATTTAATAAATTTAATTCTTTACAATATTCAAGAAAATCTAATTCATAACTCCCTTGATATATTAATCCATTAGGTAATTTAATTTTATTATTTTTTGCCCGCTCTTTTTTGTTGTTTTATATGAACATCAAAAAGTTGCGATGGATTTTCAACACCATATTTAATTAAAAATGTTTCTTTTCTTCTATCTTTTGTTAATTGTTTTTCTTCATCAGTTTTTAAATAATTTGTAATATTTCTTTTATTTATTATTTCTATCCATTCTTCATCTGATTTTTCATTTAATGAATTTTTCTGTTTGTCACTAAATTCTTTATATTGTAATGGAAATTCAACATTATAAAGATCTAAGTTTGTTTCTTTTCTTTTTTTGATAGTTTGTTGTTTTTCTTCTTCTGATCTATTTTGATGTGAATTACTTACTTTTTCTCTAATTTCTAATAAACTCATTGAAGAATTACCCCCATAAACTATATTATTTGTTTCTTTTCTTTTTTCGATAGTTTGTTGTTTTTCTTCTTCTGATCTATTTTGATATAATTCTTTTAATATTGTTGATTTTAATTTAAAAATACAGTCTTTTTTACAACATGTATCATAATAAAATTTTCCTTGAAATTTTCGATTTTCATTACAAATAGGACATTTAGGTGGCTCTTCTAAATTATTAAAAAGTAAATAAACTTTTTCTAAATGTAAATCTGTACTAACATTTGGAAAAAGTTTATCAATTTCTTCTTTATATTGTAAATAAATCTTATAATGATTTTTCTTTATACGTTTATTATTTTTATCTTTAAATAATACTTTTAATTCGTCTTTTTTCATAAAGAATATACAATTACTTTTAAATTATATATTCATCTTTTAAAAATAATTTATTGTATTCTTCTTAAAATTTCAAAATCTCTTGCTCTAAAATTACAAGTAAATGTATTAAACTCTGGTATATTTGAAGAAAAACTTAAATTTAATTCAGATATACCATAATAAATTATTCCAGTATATTTAATAGCAACTAATTCATATCCTTGATTATCTAATAAACTTAAAATAATATCCGGCATAAATTGTTTTCTTTGTGTATATTTATAAAAATTTTGTAAAATATCTTGCATTATAAACCAATTCAAATATCCTTCATATAATTTCCATGTAATATTCATATCTTTTTCTGTATTATACTCCATATTACCCTTTCCCTTCCACGGTGTTACCACATTATGGATGTTAACTTGCTCTACAATAGGTAAACTGATACTCGGTAGACTAAATTCTTGAATACCTGCATTGATGTAATTTCTAATTGTTTTGTATGGAGATGGTAAGTTTTTAATAACAAACTCGTACTTTTTGATAACTTCTTCATCAAAAAACTCAGAACTTAATTCAACTCGAAAATTATTGTTTTTTGCACTGAGTATCATTATTTTGCATTATTTTGAGTACTTGTAGTTGTTGCTATTGTTGTAACTGTTGGAGGTGGTTGTGCTATGAAAATATCAGGCTTGTTTTGTGCACTTACAGAAACCGGCGTAATAAAACGAATTGGATTTGTAGTTGCAATTGATGTTCCTATGTTGATGTCAGAATTTGCAACAACTTCTGGGATTAATGGATGGATTAATGGTCTTGTTTCTCTTTCATCCATTCTTGCTTCTCTGTCTGACAAATTTCCTGTTACATCAATTGTATCATCTACTACTGATATTTCCGGTTCTAATCTTCTTCTGTAACTTTCAATTTCTTCATTAAGATTTTCTCTCAATTGTTCATTATTTTCCAATAAAACTTCAAGTTCAGCAAGTTTTTCTTTGTACTCTTCTTCTAATCTGTCAATTTTTTCTTGTTCTTCATTAAGCTTAATTTCCAATGGTTTAGCCGTTTCTTCATCAATTTCAACCCCCTTCACAAACTTGTCAAAAGTACCCGAGTAAATTACAGTTTCCATAGATGAATTATCTTGCTTTATTACAATATAAAAACTCTTATCATTCTTAATTTTCAAAATTTTAATAGCATCTTCTTTCATAATATTGAAAACTAACTCTCCCATATTACCTTGTACATCTTCTGACGTAATTTGCTTTATTGTAATATCTTGATCATTATCTTGCACAAATTTCATGAAAATCTTAGAACCTGATAAATTCATTGGTAAAGTACTTGTTCCTTCAATATTAAGAACTACAAACTTGAAAACATTATCAAATTTTGTTAATTGGATATGACATTTTCCTTGTCCATAGATTACTGTATCTAATTGAGGTGCTACAGAATTTGTCATGTTCACGGCTATCATTCTTCTGTCGATGTAAGTAGGTATGAATTTAGTTGTAAACATGTTCTCTGTTCTTGTAATTCCAAAAGAAGTAGGTGTTAAAGTCTCATTTACTATCTTATTGTAAACATTAAATGGTTGTATTCCTTCATCAATTTTAATTCTCTTTGAACTCAAACCATACTTTTTAGGTTCATGAGAAGTTACACTTGCTACACGTAAAACTTGCTCACCCGTGTTAGTATTAAACAAACGCATAGTGTAAAGTAGTGAAAAAGCAAAAGCCTCGCCAGAACGTAAAATAATAGGTCTAAAATAACTAGGTTTTGTGAAATCCGAAGATTGTGGTATTGTTAAATCTGATGTTGTAAAGAATTGACTACCAATTTGTTCTACTACTTTGATATTGTGAATTACAGTCCAACCATATCCTTGTGTACTGTTTAAGAATGTAATGTAATCATCAAGAAACTCACCTTGCCATGTTGGAAAGTATTCAAAGAAATCTCCTAATTCAGATTCTCTAATAGTACAAGAAAGAAAACTGTAAGTATCTGCTGGATTTACAGTAGTTTCAACTGAATTTTTAATAGTGTAAAAATCTACCTTATCTTTTGTTTCTTCATACAATATCTCTTTAAGTGTCAAGTAGATAGTAGAACCTTTAAGAAATCCACCTGGTAAAAGAGTTGTACTGTCTGGAATTACCGGATGACTGAAAAGATTTGCTAAGGACCTTTTGTTTGTGGTTAATTCTTGTTGTACTTTGTAAAGAGATGGAACGTAAATAGTCAAGTACTTATCATACATCCTTTCACCCATCATAATTGGATTAGGATTAAAAGTCGGCTTTTGAAAAGTATTGTTTCTAAGATATGCTGCTGTTGAAACTTTGGTCTTTTTCTTTGAAGACTCTAAAAAACTAACATCTAAAATAAAACCATCAACTCCTTCTAAATTGTAACCTGATAAGATGTGAATTTTAATAATATCATACTTTACTTGATTTTTACCATCATTTAAAATTTCTTTAGATATGTCTTCAAGGATGTAATTCCTTGTAATTGGAATAGGATCACCACCTTTCAAGTTGTGAATTGAGTCTGGATTAAACTCTAAAGAACCGATAATATTGCTTGTAGCCCATCTTCCTTGTGTTGTATTGGTCGGTATTAAATTCCAATTCAATCCATTGCCTAAATCTGGTCTTAAATCTCCAGGAGAATCTGGAAAATTAACAAACTGAAATTCTTTTGTTATGTTGTTAGTTAATCTGTAGATACCCACACCTTTTTCTCCGGTTGTAGGAATAGCATTTTCAACTTTACCTTGTGTAGGATCAAGATTCATGGCTGCATAACTGTATTCTATCATGCACCAATCATTGATTTGCAAGTACTTAGATGTAACTAAATTCATTGACATTTTTCTTTATTTTTACTTTCTATCTACTTCAAGTTTAAATGGATGATTTGGATATGCTACTGTATTATACCATGCATCTACTTTCCATCCTAATTTTTTAAGATGTTTTTTAACCAATTCACTATCTTTTCTTGTTGTAAATCCTATCATTACACCATTTTTAGTATTGTCCCAATGAGGTTCTTGATATAATTCCGAAATTTCTTTATTATCTGCAAGTTCTTTAAGAATAACAATTAATTCTTTTCTATTAGCATTTTGAACTTCAAAACTTGATTCATTAACAAAATCTTCAAACTTTACTATTCTCATATTTTCTCATTATTTTACCTTCTTAAAATTCCATTGCCATAAGTTGTACTGTAATCCAAGAGTTAATGCAACTCCAGCATGAAATTGTCCCTTAAAATCTACCATTACACTTGGACCTACTGAAACACCAAGTGCCCATTTTTTTGGTGGAAAGTAAGATTTTATCAAAGTTGATTTGTGTGGATCTATTATTGCACCATCAAGATAAGCAACTGAAAATCCTGGATAATTTGAACGAACAAAAATTTCAAGAAATCCTGTTTTTTCATTCTCTTTAAGTCCTGTAATCAAAGTCATTACTATACTGTCTATTGGGATTGAAACTGATGTAGCATTTTTATCAATTACTGGAATTTTTACCTTTATAGTATCTTCCTTATCATCTGATAAAAATTCATATATTGTAAACTCATCCGAATGAAAACCTACATCTACTTTACCTTCTAAGTGTCTTGAATTTCCGGGTGAGTATACTTCACTATATTTAAACGTAATTGTCTGTGTTTTATTATCATTAATCTCTACATCAATTTGTCCACCGGTTGTATTTGAAATCTCTATTATTTTCTGTTCAAGTACTGTTACTATTTTAGAAAGATAAACAACATTACCTTTTTCTTTTTTAACTTCATCTGCTAAATCTTTATTAAGGGACTCTAAATTTTTGTTAGTTGCTGCTAAAACATTATGAGCATATTCCCACTCTCCCGCTTTATTCTGTGAAACTCGTAAAGAATCTTGATAATATGCAATATTTTGATTAAGTCTTGTTATTTCACCTTTATCTTTTTGACATTTAGTTATAAATAAAGTAATTAATACAAAAATACCAACTAAAAGTATAATTCGTTGTACTAAAGTATTCTTAAAAAAGTTAATTATCTTTTGCATGTTTTCTTTCTAATTTTTAAGCACTTGGTCCACCCGGTCCCGTGGTTGTAGTACTTGAACTATTATTAGTAGTAGTTTGTTTAATAATACTAGAGTTTGTAAATCTAACATTATCTTTAACTTGTGAAACATTATTTGAAAATGTTCTAAATCCTTGAAGTACTGTAATATCTTGTAAAATCCAATAATTACCAATAGGATCCATACTATATTGAGGTAATGAACTCCCAGAACTAACATCAGTACCAATATTAAAATTCCATCTTAAAGGTCTGTAATTTTGAACATAGACAAATTTTAATAATTTTGGTTTTCTTCTCAAACCTCTCATTTCAAATAATTCATCATCATCTAATCCAATTGAACCTGAAGAAGTTGGATTTGTACTTGTTCTTTTTCGTGGATAAAAATTGTTAAAAGTTCCAAATCCCGCGCCACTTGCGCCATTAGTTGGATCATAAACAACATTAGCTAAACCATATTCATTAAATGGAATACCATTAGCATAATCTGGCCATATTATATTAGTATTAAATCTTGCATTAAGTTCAAATCTATTAGTGCCTGTATGTGCATTTAAAGTATTATTAGGTTCATAATTAAAATTTGTACCATTGGTTTCCATTTGACTATTACCCATCCAATCTACTGAATTGGTTGAACGATATGCAAATCCTATAGCACCTCTAGTTGCAACACCTTGATTAATAGTTAAATCTGGACCAATTAAAATATTAAGTTGATATCCCGTTATTGCTTGAGAAGGTGCAATAATTTTAGATATTAAAAACCCTTGACCCGCGCTAGGTTGTTTAATATGAATAAAATTAGTATCATTAGTAATATACAATCTTTTAAATGTTATTGAACTACCTCCTATGCTAGTAAACCCCGTTGAACCTGTATCTCCTATATCTGCCATTTTATTTTTAATTTTTATTAAAGTGTACCATCTATTAAAAATTCACTTTGTTTATTATGTTCTCCAAATAATATCGGATAAACTCCACAATTTTCTCTTCCTTCTATTGAACGATGAACTACCACCCATTGATGATTTCTCATCCATTTTACTTTAAAATTAATTTTATATCCGTTTGCAATGTAAGTATACTCAAGTGGTGATAATTTTAATAAGTCATCTGTTGCTGTTGTGCCGATTTTGAAAAAAGTTTTTTGTAAAGTTGCACCAGAACCACTTTCAGCTCTAAATACATCTAATGATGTATCTGATATATCTAATAAAAATTCAATTTCTGTTCCTAAATCACTATCTAATGTTGTTAAAATAGGTAAATTTATTCTAACTTGAATTATTGATGATATTGAATATGAAAATTCATCTTGTTTAAAAATATTAGAAATACTACCTACTGCATAAATAAAAGTAGAGTTTTTATCAATATTCCAAGTTACTTTTGATGGATTTGCTGAAAAATTTACAATACCGGTTGGAATTCCAAAATAATTATAATTTGTTCCATTATAATTATTTTGTATTACTGGATCTTGATTTGATAATGTACTTGGAAAAGTAAAATCCCATATTAAATTTGGCTTAGTAGAATAAGTATATTTCCATTCTGTTTGTCCAAATTCATCTGAACACAAAACTTTATTATTAGCTTCACTTCCATCTTTTATTTGTAAAATTGGATTATTTCCTTGAAGATACAATAAAATATTATTACTACTTCCAATAGGTCTATTAATAATTTGTCGTGAAATCCAAAATAAATTATCACTTCTACGAATACCTGCAATATTATTAGTAGTACTTCCAGAACGTAAACCGAAATTTAAATTATCTAATGATAATAATGAAAAAGTAGAAAGATTTGAAACAATTTCATTATTTCCATTATTTTTTGTTTCTATTGATAATGAATCTAATTCATTTCTTAAAAATTTAATACCAAAATTTTGATTATTAGGACCAAAAATTTTTAAAAGTCTTGAACCTGTATTACCATTTGTAAATTCAAAACTATTATCACTTCCAATTAAATTAAGAATTTGTTTATCATTACGTTTTTCTTCAATTGTAAATAAAGTATTAGTTTCTATATTACTACTTCCATAATTTGGTTGTGCAGGAAATATTGGAAAATCTGGTCTAGTATCAATACAATATTTGAAATTTCCATTTTCATCTATTCTTGAAACTAATATTTTTTGTAATATATTTCCTAAATTATCTCTAGATGTTATTTTTGTATTAATACTTCCATTTTGTCTTGATGTTGTTTTATTAAAACGAATATCAAATCCGGTTTCAAATTCAAAAATATTATTCTCATTATATTTACTATTACCATAATAAGTAGAACAAATATTATTGTTTTCAATGTCACCTGTTAATAATGGTGTATAATATCTTACAAATCTATCTTGCTTTTCTTGTGCTGGATCACTACTTATATCTGAAATAAAATTACCATCTGACCAAACATTTTTAGTTCTTAGATAAATATCATTAGTATTAGAATTATCCGAAGCAATTATTAAAATAGATTTATTTTGATTATTTAATGGTAATCTTTTAATAAAAATTCCAAAATTTGTAAATCCATTTGTACCTCCAACATCTCCATATGATGAATCACCACCAGTTTCATCTAATTGTAAATATAAAATGGGGGCACATCTATTATATAAGCTAAAATTACTTTGTCTATTAGTTGAATTTTTTTGATAACCACCATAAATATTAAGTAATAAATTTGATTGATCCAAATGAAAAGAATATGGTCTTATTATATTAAAATAAGCTTCAAATTGAGATTTTGGTCCAATATATGGAGATTTTTGATCAATGGATAATTTAAAATGTCTTTTATTCCATAATAAAATAGGATTTGCTACTGAACTATTTTGTGTAAAAAAACTATTAATATCTGTTTCAGTATTATTATATGATGAAATATAAGTATTAAATAAAAAATTTTTTGTAACATCAAATGGAACTCCTAATGGTGGATTAATATTTTGCATATTACTTGAATTAGGAATATTTATTGTAATAGGTATATTTGGTACTGTTCCAGTATAAGTAGATGAATGATTTATCCAAATACCATCTGAATCTGAAATTCTATTTAAAGTAAAATAAGAATATTCATAAGGATCATCTTCTATTTCTGTTTCTTGAATTTTACAAAAAGTATAAAGAGTTGTACCTTCTGTTGGCTCTGTACCATCTAATGGACCATCTACTAAAAAAGTATCTCCTACTTGATAAATTCCTTGATTAATTAATTCTACTAATTTATTTTGATCTGGAATAGTAGTTAAAGTATCACCATCTATAATAATATCATCGTCTGTTGGGATTGAACCAATAAAAACTAATTTATTACCGGCTCGTCCTGTTTCACCTTTAAATCCTCTAATACCTTGCATTCCTGGTAATCCTGGAATACCTTGTCTTCCGTTTTTTCCTCTCGGACCTCCATTTAAAATAGAAAGTTGTTGAAATCCTTGATTAATTTTATCAATCATTTCACTAAACTTATCTGTAGAAAAAATTACTGGAATTCCTGTACTCATTTATTCTATTTTATTTTTATTATTTATTCCAATTATATTCTCTTTAATTTTGTAACAATTCCTATATTCTTATAAAGATTTGTATCTAAGAAAACTGTAATTTTTGCTAATAATTTATCAATATCATTTTTCTCAAATATAAATGATTTATCTCTTCTAAAACCTTGTTTTATTAAATCCACTTCACTTTCTTCTAATCTTAAAGTATAAAAACGTTCTGGAATTATATTATTTTCATCTTCATTTATTTCATAAGATCTTATTTCTTCTTTTGTATAAAGTAAAATACTATCAATTTCAAAAATTTCAATAATATTTTTATCAATATAATTTTGTACTATTCCTGAAATTTCATTTGATGTTTTTTCTGAAAATGATGAATTTGAATTATTTTTTACCCAATAAAATTCTTTTTCAATATTATCAGCAAATAAATATCTTATCATTCTATTTCTCAAATCTAAAGAAATTTCAAGTTTTAATTGTCCACCATCAAAAGTATTTTTAGTAGACTCTTTAGTATTAATATTATTACCTGTAGGACTAATTAATTCAATTTTAAATTCTTGATTATTAAATTGGTCTAATTTATACTCTTTTTTAATATTCATTACTTTGCCACCAAAATAAGATTTAATTTCTTGCATTTCTTTAATACCTTCTATCTCTTCAAAATCAGTTGAATTTATACTATAATCTCTATAATAATTATTATCCCAATTACTAAGAACTATATTATGATTTTTATTATCAATAGCAACTTTATTAACTAATGGATATTTATTAAAATAAGTTAATTCACCTGTAATTATTGGTATACTATCTGGTGTAATTTTATTAATTGATAAATTTTTGATAATACTATTATTAGTTATATCAAAATTTAAGGTAGTATTTAATAAAGTAAAATCTTTTTCAAAAAATTTATTTACTGTATCTTTTTCACTTAAATTATATTTCAAAATATTTTTAGATTTTGGACCATAAAATCCTCCATATCTTTGTAATTTTTTAAAAGTATTAACTTTTTTAGTATCATAACCTATTACTTGATGAGTTTTTAATTCAGATGGAATATCAGAATCTATTATTGGTTGCATAATATCAAATTTCGCAAATTCATTAGGCTCAATAAATTCTAAAGAAAAAACTTGGTCTCCTTTTTTAGAATTATGAATAGTACCATTTGATTCAATTGAAATATATTCTACTAATTTGTTATTAAAATTTATAAAATTTTTAATATTATTAAAAGATATTAATTCACCAATTTCTTTATTATAATCTTTACCACCATTAAGAGCAAAAACTTCAGTAGTATTATCATTATTAATACTTATAATAAAATTAAAATTATTATTAAAATTATTATTTTTTGAATACTGTATATAATCGAGAATTTTTTTTGTTGAAGGAATTGCGGTCCAATCAACAATAATAAAATTTGAAAGTAAATCAAAAATGGATTTTCTAATATTTCCTTCTATTGGTAAAAAAGCATTGAATTTAAATTTATATCCAAAATTAGAAAAAAAAGTAGAAATAGTTGCTATAATAAATGGTAATGGATCATAGCTTTTATTTAAAAATTTATCAAAAGAACAAATATGTGTAAAATCTATTATTTGATTTTCTTCTATTTCTTCGGTTTTTAAATTAAAAATTTCTTCTAAATTACCTAAATCTTTTTGAATAAAACTTTCTTCAATTAAATTATTATCTTTTAATCTTTTTCTATCAATATCTATGTTTCCAACGGGTCTAAACATTAAATTTATTTGTGTATCATCATAATCTGCTACTGAAACAAATTGATTATTAGACATTATTTTTCTTCTATCATCTATAAAAATATTTTCACTATAATTATTTCTAAAAGCTGAATCTATTTTTTGTACACTATTCAATGTGTATAAAGAAGAATAACTTAAATGATCTTTTAGTTTATAATCTTGAATAAATACCGAAATAATAAAAGTTATTGTCTTAAATCTTTGGTTGTCAATTACTTCTATTGAAATAGGAGGTGTATATTTATAAAATTCTTTAGTTTTTAAAGTAAGAATAGATGTAAATTTATATCCTTGATATTTTTTTGAATTTTTTATAATTTCTCCTAAATTATCAAGTTCATTAATTCGTAACCTAGCTCCTCTAAATAAACAATGTACTTGATTTAATCCTTTAATAAATTCAGTAAAAACATAACGTTCAGATTTTTCTTTAATAATTAAATTTTCATGTGAAATATTAGTAGGATATCCTTCTGTAAAATATTTTAAAAAATAATTAGGATCGTCTTCTCTTGAAAAATAAAATAATTCTTTCCAAGTTTTTCCATGTTTTCTTTCTATTTTACCTTTTTCTGGAATAGGAAATGGAATTTCATCTAATTTACTGAACATATAACTTCTAGAATTTTCTAAAAATTCAATCGGATAATTTTCAGGATGTCTGTCTAAATAATACCATTCATGTGTAAATAAAGAAGGATCTACTAAAATTTCTGTACTTGGTGAAAAATTTGTTAGTCCAAAAGCATTTGAAATATTAAGACGATAATTATTATCATGAACATCAGTGCCACTATGTACCCATTTATTGATATATGGTACAACTCTTGATTTACTTACAAAATACTTATTTTCATTTTCAAGTAAATAATCGTATTCGGTTTTTAAAAATGGTAATAAAAATCTTCTAAAATCTTCATTTTCTTTTAATTTAAGTTGTAATAAATCCCCCGATTCTGTAATTAGACCTTTTAATCCTGAAAAACCTGGGAAATCTAACATACTATAATCTAAATTATCTAAAGTAACTTTTCGTTTTGCATTAAAATCTTTATCATTCCATTGTTGTGAATAAAGATATTTAACTATTTTAGTATCTTTAATGTTTTCTAAAGCAATCACTTTAAATTTTTCAAATTTATCAATTACTTTATAAGTACGAAAATCATTAGGTACATCTCCAGGATCTTCTATTTTAACTTGATATTCTAAAACTAATGGAATTGTGTTAAAAACATTTTCTCCTAATATTTCTGAAAATTCACAAATATCTTTCCAAACTCCATTTTTATATCCTAATAAAGTACCACCACCTCCTATAACTCTAAAAAATTCATTATTAGAAAGTTCTACTTCTTCTCCTTTTTTAAGCTCATAAAATTCAAAATATTTTAATAATTCTACTGTTGGCGTATAACTATAATCAGAAAAGAAAAAATCAAAATCAAAATCTTTAATAGGTAAAACCGAAAGTATAGAAATTGGTGTTTTAAAAATTTTATATGCTGAAATATAACTTTCTTTTGTAGTATAAAATTCAAAATCATCATTTAATTGAATACTTACAAATCTTTCAAGATCTTGAAATCCTAATAATTTTCCACCTTTTCCTCTTATTGGTTCATCTAAATAAGGTAAAACTATAATAGTATTAGTAACAAATTGATTTTTTAAATCTCTTGAAATACCAATTTCAAAACTTTTAATTTTACTAAATTTTTGAGATTGACACTGAAACCAATCATTTTCTTCAATATTACTACCATTTATAATTTCAATTTTCGCGCGGTTTCTTTTTCTAGAATTACCTCCTATAAAATTATAAGATGTATATTCATCTAAAAATTCTGCTATTTTAAATTCATTTTGTATCCATATATAATATAGATCAATACCTTCATTTTCCTCATCTTCTTTAATAAAATGATGATAAAAATAATTTGAATTTCCTTTTTCAGGTAATTCGGAAACTACAATATTTTTAAGTTTTAAAACTTCAATTTCAATATCAAAATATTCTCGTTCTAATTCTGCTGGCTTATTTTCACTATTTAATTTAATATTACCTAAGATTAAAGTAGAATCTAATAAAATATCTTCTTCTGTAACTCTATCATATTGAACTGTATAATCTTTATAATTATAAAGTTGTTTAACTTCTGGTTCTTTATCATAATATTTAACATTCATTATACTAGAACCTTCTACAAAAGTTCTTTTAAGTTTAAAAAGATTACCACCAACAAATTTTTTAATTGTAATAATAAAAACCTTATTATCAATTGCAATTGCTTCAAATTGATTACTATTAAATTGATTAATACAACCTGCTATAGCTTTTGCAACTTGTTCTGGTCTTCCCTTTGGATTAAAAGTATTTTGATAAGTAAAAGTATCATTATTATAAATAGGAAAATCCCACCAATCTTCGGGCTGAATTGCTGTTTCATTTGCAATCATTTCCCATTTATGAAATTCTGAATTTTCTTGCCATTCAATAGTTAAAAGTTCGCCAGGTTTAAAAATATATTGATCTTTATTAGTATCATAAAGATGTATTACCATTTGTGCCGAAGATTCATCTAATAAATCAGCTTTAAGCATTGAACTAAATTTATCAATTCCAGCAAATTTACTAATATCAACTTTATTATCATAAAGTTTTATCTCTTTATAATCTTCTCTATTTTGTATATCTTGAATACGATAAAATTCATTATCTCTATTTCTAACTGTTAAAATTTTTCCTTTATCTTCAGAAAATTTTGTCAAAAAATTATCAGTATCATTTTCTAAAGTAAATTTATTTTTATCAGATTCAATTAATGGTAAAACAACTCCATTTTTATTTTCTTGATAAAAACTATTCATATTATAAGGAACTACATCTATTCCCTTTCTTGGTGTTGGATTTTGTTCAAATAATTTAGTTAAAATTATTTCACTTGGATTAAATCTATCTAATTCAATTTCATTTACAAAAAATCCAAAATAACGATTTATTGAATATTCTTCAGAAATATCATCATTAAAAAGAAACTCTAGATTTATCAAATTTTGACAAATTATAGAATGGCGTTTAAAACCTTCTGTAATATACTCTTCAAATTCTTTTATAGTTCTATCGACAGTAAAAATATTATAAAGATTTTCTCCCTTTTCTGTAACATTTCCATCATTATATGAAATACCAGACCAAGTACTTAAAGATTCTTTATCAAAAGTAATAAATAATGGTTCTTCTTTAAATCTAATATTATTTACAATATTTCTTAAATAATTTCCAATTTTTGTACCTTCTCGTAAATCAAAAGTTTTAAGAATACTAGCATTTTTAAAAACATCTTTTAAAATTTCTTTATCTTCTTCATTATTGTAACTTGCTAAAGAAATTGGATGATCTACTTTAAAAATAACAAAAAATTCTGGCAAAGTTTTTTTAAGCCAAATTGGAGCTAAAAATGAAAACTCTTCTGAATATAGTCGATTTGACATTCGTTGAACTCCACATCCATAAAAATTATCATATTGTAAATAATACTCTTGTTTTGTAAATTTATACTCACTATCATATTGTTTTAAATCAAAAACAATATCTGGAGGAGTTTGTCCATTATCAAAAAATCGGTATAAATCGGTTGCATATTGAGATAATGGACTTACTTTGTATCTTTTGTATCTAGAATTTGCTAAATCATTATTAGCATCAATACTATTAAGCCAAACATTATTTTCACTATCTACTGTAACTTTAATATTTCCAGAAAGTAACGGATTTGTACGAATAAGCATATTACTTGTCTTATTCTCAAAAATTGCTTTATCATCTAATTGATACTCAGAAATATTAACTTTGTTATCTACTTTATCATAAGCAATTCCTAAAATATCAACATCAACATAATCAAGAAACGGACCAAATTCTGTACCTGTATATTCAGAAAAATAATCTTTAATACCAAAATTTCCTATATCATTTGGATCTAATTGATTTCCTATTATTTCATCAATTTTTTCTGGTAATTCTTTACTTAATAATAAAACAAATTTAATTCTTTCTGTTTTTTCTCCATAATAATCAATGCGCCATTCATAAAAATTACCATAAGAAATTTTTTGCCATTTATCTTCTTTTGGTACATTCATTCCACCAGAACCAAAAATAAAATCATTAGTTCCATAAAATTTTGTAGATATTTGTATTTTATCATCCCAAATAGTTTCAAAATAATCTATTGCATTTACACCATTAATATTATATTGAGAAATAATCTCTTTATTTTTAAAAAGATTATTTTCATTATTTTCATTTCCTAACCAAACTGGAACTAAACAAGCATAAATATCTCCTATAAGACCTTTTATTTCTTCTGTCTCATCTTCAATTACCAATCTAAGAAATCTAACTGTTTTTCCATTAAAATAAAGATCATTTGGAAAATTAACATAATACCATGGTTTTGTAATACTCATTTAATCTTAAAGACTTTTTAACTGTACTTTATCAACTTGTAAAGTAGTTAATTGTTGTCCTAAATTTACAACAGTCTCTACTTTTTCTGCTTGTGTCTTTTTAGAATATTTTGAAGAAACTCCAATATCAAATGAAAACATCGGTTCATCTTTAATATTAATATCAATACCTAATTTCTTTTCATAGATGATATTTTGAATATTAGTTGATTTAGTATTATCTGTAGTATATCCTCCGATTATTCCACTATTTGGATTATTCCCTTCACCATAAAAATCTACCATACGATATTGAAAAATAATTGGAACTACTATTGCTTTATTCTCTCCAAATTCAACATTTTTTGTTGCTCTAAAATCTGTTCCATCTACTAATAATTGATCAAAATAAGAAGGTGCTGCAAAAAGATAACATCCGCAAGTATTTTTACCAATTAACCATCTATCATGAGGATAAAATCCTAATTTATCTTGGTATTGATATTCTTTTTCTTCTGTGATTTCATCAAAAGTTTTTGGTTGTCCATTAATTTTTTCATAATCCCAAGCATCTTTAAATTGTAATTGAATTTTACCATCTTGCTCTGTTGATTGTCTGTTAAAAAATTCTGCATGTCTAAAAGCAACAACTTTCATTGGAGAAACTGGTAAATCATCAGGACCTAAATCAATTTCAGGTTTTTGAAAATCATCTATTGTTGGTACTGTATCTTCCCAATTCCAATTACTACCATTTTTAGGTTGTAAAATTGGACAGTCAACATGAATACAAAAATCATTAAGAGGTCCATTACCCTCTGGAATAATATTATTTTCATCTTCAACATTAAAACTTCCACCCCACACAAAAGCATTCGAAGATCCAGATAAAGTTGTTCCAGAACCCGTTCTTGTACCTGTAATTGAAGGTTCTAAATATCTTGATCCTGGGCTATCTTTGTAAAGATCTGTTACTAATCCAATATTCTTTTTGCGTAAGTACATGAATTGAGATCTTAATTGACGCGATTGTACATTACCAGCATAAATTCCATTAGAATTTTTAGTTTCTTCTGTTAATAATGGTAAATTATTAATAGGAACTTCCCAATATCTACGTCTATTAAAATAATCATTATCTTCTCTTGTAGCCCTAGAGCCTGCATCTTCTGAAGATATTGTAGTTCTCATTTTATTTAATCCAACATCTAAATTTTGAGAAGCTAATTCAAGATTTTGTGATGGTATTGTAATAGCATTAGCTGGAATTTGAATTGAATTAGCTGGAAAAGTAACTATAGTAGGTGCACCCGCAATCATTACTTCTGTTTGAATATCATGTGTTATTGGAATTGTAGCCCCAATTAAAATATCATTAGTTGCTAAAGTACTCGACTCTAATTCTAAAGTAGTATTTTCACTATCAAAAGTTAAAGTTCTTTCTTCTGTTGCTACTTCAGGTAATCTATCCATTAATCCTCCAGGAAATTGAGAAACCAATTCTAATGGTGCTTTTTCAGTATTTGAAATTACCAAACGATAAACTTTAGTAACTATAGCACCTTTCTTTTCATTAGGAGGTAGCATATCTATGTAATCAGTATAGTAACCTGCAAACAAATCTACAGTACTTCCATTTTCTACAAAAGTTTTAATAGTATTAATTTCTCCTTCAACTATTGCAACTTGCAAAATACCTTTTTTCTTATCAATTTGATTTCTAAGAGCCATTAACTCAGCTTCAAGTTGTTGAATCTTTTCATACATGTTCAAAATTATTCCTGAATCATCAAAAAACCCACTTGCTATCATGTTAGCATCATGTGCTAAATATCTATCACCTGTTTGCGTTGATGTAGATAAGTGCAAATCAACATTTTTAGCTCTTAAACTTGCTTCAAATCTAACAAAACTTTCTTCATTTCTTGCTTGTTCTAAAGCTAGAGCTGTTGGATCATTAACCCAAAGTTCATCGGGAAAAGTAACTGTAACTGTATCTGACCATCTTGATTCAATAGGATTAATTGGCCATCCTGCTTCAGAAAATGATTTAATTCTAATTTCAACCTTTTCTCCTTTCGTAATTGGAATATCAACTTGATTAATATTAACAACATCTGGATTTTCTATCTCTTCACCTTGCCATTTGTAGATACCAGCAATTTCATCATAGTAACGTTTTCTAATAGAAGACTTAACGTATTCCCATGGTGAGTAAGTTCCTCTTCTTGTTTGTTTACCTCTTCCTCTAAATTCTAATTGTTGTGCTTTCGCTGGTTTATTGTCTGTTCTTAAATATCGGTAAGCATACTCAAATTGAATTACTTCTTGAAATCCTGTATTTTCATTAAATTTAGGATCTGGAATTTCAAAAAATCCTCTGATATGATATCTTGGTTTTTCAACTACAATATTGTGTTCTTTTGCAATTCCTACTAAATCTAAAACTAAAGAATCATAAAGTGCCGATTTTGCTGTTTTTTCAGCTATTAAAGAATTGATAGTATTCTTTACCGATGTTCTTTCTTGCTCTGTTTTAAATGTAGTATTTCCTAGAATTTGTTTGTTTGACTCAATAGAACTTTCAATTTGTTGAATTTCAGATTTTAGTTTAACTTTATCTGCTGATTTTTTACTGATATCTTCCTGCTCTTTACTATCAAACAAATGCTCATTAATTCTAACTACCTTAAAATTAGTATCATCAATGAATGGTGCATCAGGAATCTCACCATAAATTGAAGGAATTGTTTTTTCCTTTGCCATTGACATGATGATATTACTAAAATCCATTACATTATTGTAATAGAACGTTTTAAGATCTTGTTCACCTGTTGTTGTAACAATTTTTAAATCATTAGTAAAAATACCAATACCAGGACTCCATTGTTTTGAGATAATATTATTAGATTCTTCGATTGCTTTAAAGAAAACCACTTGTCTTTCGTTAAAACTGATATCAACATCTGCTTTTTTAGGTGCAAACAAACTACTATAAACTCTTAAAATATCAGCACCTATTGAAATTGTATCATATCCTGAAAGCCGTCTTAAAGTAATTGCATTAATTGAAGCATCTACAGAAGAAACTTGGTATGTTGTATCTTCAACTACTAAAGTATCTCCAATTTTAAGACTAAGTGAATCAGGAACTTTATTGAGATTATTATTGTATGTTAACTTGTTAAGAAAGTATTGTCTTGTTACTTTTTCAATTCCATCATTATCAATTACTCTAATATCTTTGATATCAATTACATCAAAAGTGCCTTCATACTGTAAAATTGAAAGAGGAAGTTCTTTTACCTCTTCATCTTCATGATAAAGTATTCCATTATTATTAAGGTCTGCATAAAGTTCTTCAAGTTTGATATCATTTCTTCCTTTGTAATTAACATCAAAAAAAGTTTTTTGACTAATTGTATCCGCGAGAACTATTACTCGTTTTACTAAAATTCGCTTTCCAGATTGTGGGATATACTTTGAAACATCTACTGATATATGAAGACTTGGACTAAGAAAAGACTCAAAAAACCAATTAGGTTTTACACCAAATTGAGATGGTACAACTAAATTTAAGATATTTGCCGGTTCTGTTGCTAAATCTACAGTAACTATTCTTTTAAAAGTTCCATCTGGCATTTGCATAATAGACTCACCGTCTCCAATACCCATTAACTTTTTTAAAGTATTATCAATTCTGTTCATTGACTCTTTAAGAAAACCAAATGAAGGAAAATTGTACTCATTTTCCTCTCCATTCATATCGTACAACTTGAAAGAAATCTCTTCATTATCCGAAACTATTGCTTCATTAAGCTTTTGAATTATGCTTAAACTATTATTTTGCAATAGTACAAATTTGTCTATTAGCTCACTAAAACTATTCTGCGTTTGCATTAAGTTCGTATTATTTTAAATTTTAAAAAACATCTACTACAAATTCAAAAGTTAATGGATCTACGCAAATTAACTCAATAATTGGTTTGTTTCGATTTTCTAAACTAAACTCATTACTTGAAATGAATCCAATTAACTTATTGTACTTGTAACCTGAATTAAGTTTATCAAGACTGTCAGAGTAGATTAGAAAATTAAAATTACCATTAGTATTATTCATCAATAATCCATTTTCAAAAGAAATTCTAAGTTTTTGGCCTCTTTTCCATTCTGACACACTATCATTAACGTAAATTACAATATCTTTATCAACATTCCAAGGTTCTCCTACATCTCCATCTTTAATTCTCAAGTAATTATCAAAATTTTGCAAAACATGATACCAAGAGTAAATTTCCGGTAAATTGTTAAAATCATGTACTATACTGACTATTGAATTTTCTCCAAGAGTAAAAGCTTGTCTTGTACTTGCTAATGTAATTTGATTTTTTACACTTCTATCAATTTCAATCCCTTCACCTTGCTTAATTAAATCTAAATTGTAAGACATCTCTACAGATGTTACATTTTTGTAGATATTAGATACTTCTTCATATGTCTTGTTAATTAAGTTCACAATATTATTGTTATTCAAAAAAACTTCTTCTGAATCTGTTATCTTCTTTTCAATATGGTCTATTCTTGCTTTTAGTTCATTAATTGAATCTCCATTAAAGTAAAAATCCTTAATATCTCTTAATTCATTTCTAAGATTTTTGTAACTATTAACAAAATCATCAATTCTTTCTGCCATTAATTTCATCTTAGTCAAAGCATCAAGATAAAGTTGTAATGAAAAAGTATTGTAGTCGTTGATGTTAATTTCAATACTTGCATCTTCTGCATGAACATCAAACTTAATATTTAAACGAAAAGCATATGAATTTCCATTTTGTGACAAAATTTTATTAGGCTTGTACTTGTTCATTGATGGAATAATACCACCTTGACCTGGAATAAAATCAACGTTATCCAAGAAAAGCACACCAAACAAGTTTGTAGTATAGTCTTCAGGATCATCAACACTGTAAAGATCATAGTAAATTAAAACTGTGTTAAAACTGAAATTACTTGCAAAATGACTTTCATTGTATTCTGCCAAACTTTCTATTCTTACACTTGTTGCAATCTTTTTGTAATTTTCAGGATCAAAATCAAGTGAAATACCATCTAATCTACTTCTAATAAACTTAGTTACTTGATAGTCTTCTGGATTATTAGGATTTTGACCTTCTAAATGACTGATAGCAAAAACATCATTACTTGGATCTGTAAAACTATCTTCAAGATCAATAGGTTCCATATAATAAGCATTATCTGCAGGTGAAGTATGATTATACCACCATTTAAAATTAGGATTATCAATTAAAGACAATCCACTCATGTATGGTCCTCTTTCAAAGTTAGTTGTACTTGGGTTTAAATACCAACACTTACTAAAACTTCCAATTCCTTTACAATCATAGTGTGCAAGAAAATTCAAACCTGCCGGATGTACATCATTGTATCTTCTACCTTGGATGTATTCTTCATCAGTTCCAAAATTACTCGTTTCTACAATTTTGCCGGCAAAATAATTTTCATCCGAAATCGAAGAAAATAATGGATCTCTTGTGTGCCCATGATTAACAGGTACATGAACGTAAACTTCTGTAAACGAATTTTCAGGATTACGAATTGAGTTAATAACATTGATATTACCTAAGTACTTAACAACTCTTTCGTAAATTGGATTTCCACCTATATCAAAAGTTTCATCTTCTTCTACAAAACGTTTTTCAGGTTGTCCATGCTCATCTGTAATTTCAACAACTTCAGTATTATTGGCTTCTCTAAATCTGATAGCACCAATTTCTTTCAACCATTTGAAAAAAGCTCGTTCCGAAATAGTACGATCTTCTTCCATATCATACTCACTATCATCTGTTAAAATTTCTTCAAGATTGTAGTAATAATTTTGAAAACTCTCTGCTAACGCATTATTATTCTGTATGTTAGGTACAATATTAGGCATACCTTTATACCAAGCTGAACTTGCTCCTATTATTGAATCAAGCTGAACAAAATTAGGTTTTGGAATCGAATTATTTAACAAATCTGCTTTATTAGCCGTTGTTAAAGCTTTAAATTCCGGAATTTTCAAAAGTGCAAAATTACTAAATCTAAACTTTTTGTTTCCAGTATCTAAAGTGTAATTTAAATCTTCGGAAGCTGAACTACAAGTGTAGAAACTACCACCTTGAATTTTTATTGGACGTATGAATGGTGTTACACTCATTCTATTTTTCTAATTTTAATCTTCTCAATATTATGGAATTGTAATAGTTACATTATTAGGGGCTACAGAATTAATTACTCTCCAAACTCCGTTAATAAAAAGACAAGTTAAAAAAGTTTTTTCTGTTGCGCCTGGTGTAGACATACCTGTTAAATCAGCAATACGTTGTAATGGCGAACCGGAATCAATACCTAGTGCATTACTTGAAACTATTTTAATAATTACAACTTGTCCTTCAATACCCGGTGAAAGTGATACCAATCCCGAAGAAGGAAAAGTTAAAGTAACAAAACTATTTTGAATTGGTGTGATATCAGAAATAGCACCGGAACCAACTTTAATTGGTCCTTCAATTACTGTTTTACCTACTGTTTTAAATTCACCAATTACAGAAAGACGTTCATTAAAAACCGATTCTAAATTATTACTTGTTCCAACTACTAAATTTTGGTTAATTGTTAATCTTCCTGCAATAGATCCAGAAGCTTCAACATTAAGGATAAAAGCACTTGTTGGATTTGCTTTTCTTTGTAAAGTTAGTCCTCCTACTGTTAAAGCACCACCATTTTGATTTACATCCAAAAGTAGTTGCATTTTATTAACAGAATCTGCTAAAGTTCTAAAATTACTCATGATAGTTGCTCTTGAAGCTGAAACATTGTCAGAACTTAAGATGTCTTGAATTGTAACTTGACTCATATCTTGTCTACTATTTTTTACTATTTATTCCGATTTGTTTTGAACAATAATTAGAACTAAATTAAGTTAGCAATTTTTTTAAGACATTCGATTAGTGTTATTACATCTCGTTCACAATATTTTGAAACTTCTGTCGTATCTTCACCTTGACGTTGCCACCACCATTTTTGGATATTTGAAGATTTTACATCACCATCCTTTGGAGATGGTACTCCTAAAGCATAAGCCATTTCATCAAAAGTTGTAGGTTCAAATCCACGTCCTCTCCAAATTTCCATTAAATCAAGTGCTGTAATTTCCCATGGTTTTTTGTTCCAAACATTAAGATTTTCTGGAACTTCAACTCCATATTCACACATCTTCTTAAAAAGCCATGGCATATCAAATCCTTTAATATTAAAACCACACAAAATTAATCCCAATTCTTGAGCCTTTTTAAAGTACTTTACCGATTCTTTAATTAATTCTTCTTCGTTATTAATTTTAACATTATCAATTTTAATGGATTGCATTCCAATTGTTCCATCTTTTTTGATGTATGCTGTTGATATGCAAACTATTTGTCCATACTCAGAATAAAGAGTACAAAATTTTTCATATGACTCAGTTGTACTTTGCCAATCAGCATGTCCAGTTTTTTGTTGTTTTTCTTGCTTGTACTTAAAAAGTCCTGCACCTCTTTCATCTTTTAATTTAAAAGTAGCATAATCAGGATGTTTTCCAGTTGTTTCGATGTCAAAGTAAAAGTAATTTTTTGGATTTATCATAGTATTAAGTTTTAATTTCCTACTTATTCTTATTATTATGCTAATTTAACAAAAAGTTTACTATTAAAAGAAAAAATTTCACAAAAGTGAAACTAATCTTAAATTGTGCATAAAATCAAGGTCTCTTGAAGAAAGTAAAATATCCTTACATAGGGGATTTGCTTTCAAAAAAAAAACAAAGATTAACTATTGAATAGTAATTAATCCATTTTTAGTAATAGTTTGATAATTTCCATTAATATCTTCAACTTCAATTGTTAAATCGTAAATTCCTTTTTCAGTAAACATCCATATGAAATTTTTGTCAATAGTTTCACAAAGAATTTCATCATTAGTTCTATTACGCAAAATCCATTTAAAGTTTTTCTTTCCAAAAATTTTGATGTTAGAGAGATTAAAGAAAACTGTGGTCATTGGTCTGAATACTTCTGAATTAGTAGAAGAAAAGAAATCATCCCAAGTAAAACTACCTCCAATAACTTGATTTAACAAATCGGAATCTTTAATAGTTTCTTGTTTATCAAGTTCATGTTCATAGTATGTTCTAGCAATAGGTTTCCATTGTGCTATTTTGTTTTCAGGTCCGAAAACATGTGGATCATACCATTCTTTGTAATATCCAAGAGGATAAGAATTTGCAAAAACAAATCCATTTTCGTGTGTTTCAAAAATTCCTTCAACCCCATTACTAAACTTTAAATTTCCTAAAGAACTTATCGTTTGATTTTTTGATGTTGCAATAATTTTGTATGAAATCCCTTCTTCAATTTCTAACAAACTGTAACTAAATTTAGAAATTCCTTCATTAGTTGAATTATTAAGTTCATTTGTTGCCGATTTCCACATAGCATAAGTTCCTACAACATTTCCATCTAAAATTTCATTAAACGTAAACTTAGGAAAATTTTCAAATCTAATAGTTCCTTTTCTAATTACTTTAGTAATTTCAAAACTACAAAGAACTCCTGGATAAAATTCACCATGTTGCCATTGTAATGCTGATAAATCTTTCCATTGTACTTCATCATAATTTTCCCAAGTATGATTGTGAATTCCTATTCTATTTTCAGCATAATCTTCATCAAAATTAGTCCAACTAAGTTTAAACTGTGGTCCTATTTGAAAAAGTTCTGAATGATCATCATTAACTGTAATTAAAGAACTACCATCTTCGTCCCCAATATTGGTAACTTGAATTGAGTAAGTACCATCTTTGGTGATATAGTCAAAATACCATAATCCGCTATCTTCATTAAGAACTATTTTGTACTCTGTTTCATCTAGATACTTGTTAATATCATTAAAATCTTCAATTGTTTTAATAGCTTTTCCGGAATCAACCCCAATAACAATAGGTTCTAATCCCGGTGTGATAGGTTCTTCTGTAATTAGTGGTACCATTTTAATGAATTTTGAGTGATATGGATAGTCATTAAAATTCAAAAGTAATTCAGTTGGTCCATAACTATCATTAAAATGTACTAACTTTACATTGAATTGCCAATAAGCATATTCAAAACTTGAACCGTTTAAAGCTAATCTAATATCTGAATCTATCTCAATTACATCAAGTAAAGTGTAGTTAATTGGATCTTCTCCAAGCTCTTCTATGTTAACATGCGTACTATGTTGAACTAAAACACGTTGTAAAAATTCTTCACCTTCAAATTCAGATGTTAATAAAATTTCAGTAAAGCCAGGTTTAATTTCTTCATCTTCAAGATCATAGTTAATCTTAATTTGCATAGTATCTGGTAAAATTTCTAAATCGGTACCAATTTCACCAGTTTTTATTCTGTAGACCTTTCCGAATTCGCTTTTAACTTTATCAATTGGCATAGAAAGTATGATTCCTTCTGGCTCACTTGCTAATTCTGTTTTAACTATGATGTCTTCTAATAGAATTTTTTGTTGCTCTATTTTTTGTTCATCATACCAAAATTTTAACCATTGACCTACTTTAAGTCCATTGATTCTTACTGATTCATCATAATCAACTTTGCCATCTACTAAAACATTGCCGCCGATTTCTCTAAGAACTTCCCATGTTTTGTTTAATCCAATTGGTAAATTTTCAAGTATTAAAGTAGTGTAGATTCCATCATAGATAACATCAATTACTTTAGTTTTGAAAATAGTTTCATCTCTTCTAAAGAATACGAAATCTAATCCAGGTCTTAATTCAGGATGTCTAAAACTACCTTCACATTTTACAGTTTTAGTATTAACATCGATACCGGAATCTACAATAACACCAACAAATCTATCAAATTCTGAAATTCTAACCATTTTAGCTGACTCAGATGTTTCAAAAAGTTCTCTAACATCTTCTGTTGTATTGTAGGTTCTTAAATCAAAATCTTCCCATCTAAGTTGACAATCTTCCCATTTAACTTCATTTCTTAAAGCTGGAGTTCTAAGCTCTTGTCCTGCTGATTTCCATGGTATTTCTTTGTATTCTTTCCAATTTGGGATATGTTCTGTTATTCTTGTAAGCATGTTCACTTCTATTTCAGGCATTCTAACATCAACATACTTGTGAGTTCTAACACTATGATTAGTTAAGTCCCAAAGTGTTAAATCAATTCTGTATCTTCCCGAAAATGGAACTGTGAATGTTTTGTTTTTTCCTGATATGATATTGTCTCTAATTTTCATTGAAAATTTAGAAGAATCCATGTGTGTAACAGTCCATTCAAGTTCGTAAAATTCATGTTGACCTATTGTTTCCCAAGTGTTTATCCCTTGATTTGGACAAGGTTTAAAAATTCCTTGTGCACCATTGATGAATTGTACTGAAACGGTTCTTGGATTAATTTCATTAGAATAAGCAATAATTTTCGCTGTTCTGTAATCAAAAGCTCCTAGAATTTCAACTCCATGGATATCTCTTGGAATTGGATCAATGTAATTAAATGAAGAAATAATAGGATCATAATAACTATTTAAAGTATCTTCATCGGGAACAACACTTGCTCTTAACAACTCTTCATATACTGCTACAAACATGTCTTTGTATTGTGGATTATACCAGTCAAAGAGTTCTGTTTCACTCATTTCTTCTGGATGTTCTGGTTCTATTATCTTTGGAATATCCTTAGTAAACTGAAATTCTGAAAGTTCTCCGGTAAACCAATCATCAAATCTTAAGATTGATTTAGGTTTTACCATTGTAATATCAAACTGAATACTTGTGAAAATCATGAGATCATCCCAAGTTAAATTCATGTCTTTCCAACTTACATCAAAAGTATCACAATCAAGATGTAGAATACAACCAATAGGACCGATATCATTATGAGGAGTACTTTTAGTATTGGTAAATTTAAAAAGTGCATTTTGCAAGTATTCTAAGAGTGGTTCATTTGCAAGTTCTGGTAAAGTTTCTCTAACTTTTTCCCCATAATTTTGCAAGTCTTCAATTAAGTAACTTGATTTAACTTTGAAATCTGGCTGAAATTCTTTATCAACATATAGAGTATCAGTATCATCTTTCCATGTACTGATAGCATATCTAGCAAAGTAAATTCCTTCACCTGTAATATCAATAATTCTAGCATGTAATGGAAGAAACTTTTCTTTAAGGTAACGTTTTAACATGAAAAGTTTAATCAAGGCTTCTTCTTCTGAAAACATGAAATTATCAATTACTTCTGGAATTCCCCATTGGTCTGTTTTTCCACTTGGTTTGTTGATATCATAATGTAAACTGAAAAGACTCGTTTTTTTCCAAATCTCAGACGGTAAAAAATCTTCATCTTTCCAATTCCTTCCTTTTCCTTTTAATTCAAATGGAATATCAACTTGTTTGTAGTATTTCTCATTGAATTTTAACAATTTACGATTATTCTTGCCATAAGTATTAGGGATATAGTTGTACTTATCCCAGAACTTAATCATATCTCCAATTTCAATAGCTTTTGGAAAATGTTTGCGTCTTTTTTCTTCCTCTACAACTTGTTCTTCATCTTTTTCAAAATCTTGATTATTATTGAATTTAGACCTTTTTCCTTTCTTTTCAGATTCTTTTGAAATTAACGGTGCTTTGTGAATTTTAACAAGATTTTCAATTTTTTCTTCTGTTTCAATTTCTTCAATTCTAGATGGTACAGGTTCTGAAATTCTAGATTTTAGTTTTTCACCTTTTCTAAAACTTTTTCTCTTATCATCTCTATTCACCATCTCAACATTAAGCCAGTACTCTTTAATTCGCAAATCATTGTAATCAAAATACTTAAGGATATTAACCAATGCTTTGTAACTACCGATATATGGGAAGATATTGCTGTATTCAAGTAACATTTCCTTACGTTTCTCATTAATCATGAGAAAGTCAGGCAAGTGTTCTTTAATATCAGCTTCTCTTAACATAATAGCATCTTGTTGACTAAGTGAAAATCCAAAAGTTTCTAAAGCTAATCTAAAGCGTTCATCTTCACCTTCAATTTCAGCTCTCATTAAAATTTCTGCAAAAGTGTAAAGAAATGGTTTACCATTTTCATCTTTATCATGAATTTGTAATTTCAAAGTATTCTCAAAAATTCCTTCTTCATTAGAACTTGCTCCGATGTTCAATTGCATTACTGTATTGTTCATAGGAGGTAAAATTCTTGTCAAACTGTAATCAAAAACATCATTAATCTGTTCATAGTGTCCTTCACCCCAATCTCCTTCTACTAATGGATCCGGTTCTCTATCCCAAATCCAATCACCATTTGTCCATCCTTCAGCTAATGGTTCAGAATAATAAAATTCATCATCAAATTCTTTTTTAATTTGAGGATATTCTCCGCTTTTATCAATAGTAAACGGAAAAATTTCTTGATCTCCATCTTCTAAATTAATTACAATATTATCAATTTTACTACCATTTTCAAAAATTCCATATCTTGGATAAACCAGCATAAGACTACCATCTACAGAAGATTTAACGCGCTCTGTAACATAGATGTGTTCTGTTTCAATTAGTCCTGTTGATAATTTTTTGAAAAATATTTCACCTTTGTAGTACATTGCTGGAAAAGTAAATCCTGTTGCTCTTGTGGGGCTAAAAATACTTTCAATTTTTCCATCACTGTCTCGTATTACAAAATTTTCACCAAAGATTTCAAAATCCGTTCCTATCTTAACATCTTTAATTGTAATTAAAGTTCTTGGTGTGTAATTTTTACCCTGTTTTAATATTGCAAAAGTCTCTATTTGATTTTCAAGATTTATCACAACTTCAACTTCAGCACCTTCACCATAATTAGCACCAAATTCACTACTTTGCCATCTTCCATCTTTCCATACAAAAATCACACCATCATTAGTAGTGTAAACATCTCCTAGATTTCCTGTTATCATTTCTAAATCACCTAAAGTAGGATATGGATTGTAACCACTATTATCTTTGATAACATGTTCCGGTTTTACAATATCTTCTACTGTAACTGTAACATTAAAAGCTTTTTCAAGATTTAAATTGTTACCACTTTTGTTAAAAAACTCTAAATTGTGAAATAATATCATTAGTTAATTCTATGGCTGTTTTTCTTTATGGCAAAATTTCTAAACTTCTTTATCATTTTAACATGTTCTAGTAAATGATAAATCATCTTTTCAAGTTCATCTATTATTCTAACTTTTCTTTTATCACTATAAAAAAGTGAAGATATGGAATTTCTGAAAATCATTCCTTTGTACTGATATCCAAGATTTTTGTAATCATCCCAAACAGATTCTGCTATATCATAATAACTTTCTCTGTTTAAGTGTGCATTATTTTCACGTCCCATCTTTACTTTTTAATCTTTTTAATTACATCTTTGTTTACTTTTGCATTGTATGTTTTAGGTGTTATTCTTTGGTATGAAATGTTAATACTACCAGGTTTTTCCGGATCTAATCCGTCTTCTATCCAAATTCCGTTTCTATCAAACCACCCACCCCTTAAAAGTATCAATTCATCTCTTTCTATTGTAATATCTCCAAAATTATCAATACCAATATCTTCTGTTATCTCATCTTCAAATTCTCCTTCTATTGCATTTCTCCATTGTTTTTCATTTTCTTCACCTGTAAACCAAAGATTTACACTATCAACACCTTCAATACCTTCAATTATCGCAATCAAATCCGATTTTGGTATTAAATCTCTACGTCTGTTTTTCAAAAAGTATTCAGACAATTTTGTTTCAATATTTTGACGAATTACATCTTTGCTAAAATCTTCAAAAATTACAAGTGCAATATTAACAATGTAACGTTTAATTATCGGATCAATAATTTTACAAACTGTTGTCACTATTTTTTGTCCGGACTCTTCTATTACACTATAAACATTGTTTTTCTCATCTTCACTAAGGAAAAAACTGTTTATCGGAACTGTAAAATAATTTTCATTACTTTTAATTCTTTTGTTTACATCAGGAACTAAGAAGAGATAGATTACATTGTCATCTGAAGTATCATCATCTTCAAAAGTAGTAAAAGCATCAATGTATGAAAAATAGTTGAATTTTTCAAGAAAGTAGATGTAATTAACAGTATTTGCAAGAACAAAGTTACGTGATGTTATTGGTGTTAAAAGCTTTGTAAGATATAGTGGTTCTGTATCTGAGCCGAATGAAATGTTAGTTTCTGTAGTAATATCAAAAATTTCTGAAAGAGGAATTTCATTACCTATCACATCAAAACCTAAGTCATCAAAAGTCCAAGAAACATTATCAGTCATACGGATATTGCCATCTGTCCCGCCACTGAGAACATACTCAATACGAATTTCCGAGCCATTGGGAGGTATGGCACCTTTGTAACCATTTCCAAACCAAACATCTATCCCTTCTGTGTATCCTGTCTTTACTACACAACCTTGTACTTGATATGGAATATCCATAATACTATCATAGATTTTCCACTCTTCACTGTTCACAAAAACTTTAACTAACTTGTTTTCAATACCTCTACCTTTTTTAGGAACAAAACTGTATGATTGTAATTTAGTACCAGTTCCTGTTGCTTTTTGAATTTCAAACTCACCTTGAACGATTTTAACTATTGCTGAATTTAATGGTGTAAGTATTAAACGTAACTCTTCATTTGGTAAAATGATAAGATATGGAAGAGAATTTTCTTTACACTTAATTTTGGTAAAATTTGGAATTATTGCAGTATTTCCATACATGTCAATATTTTCGCCATTGTAAGTAATTTTAACATTACCTGTTGCCGAAGAAGAACGCATAGGATTATGTCCTGTAATACGAGCAAGACCCTGAATACTATTAGTTCTTGTAGCTGTTCCAATATTAAGTTCAGAAATTGAGTCTTCTATGTAGTAAAAAATTAAGTTTCCTAATGATAGAATAACTTGCAAAAGTTGTCCAAAAGCCGAAGATGTTGAAAAAAGTTGGCCGGCTTGTTCAAATTCTTTTTGTAAAAACAGAGTTGCATCTTTGTACAATTCTGTAAAAGCTATCCTTGTTTTGTTAAAGATGTTCATCTAATACTACTTTTTACTATTTATTCCGAATTATTTTGACCAATAATTTTAACTTCAAAATAATTCGGAATAAATAGTAAAAAGTAGTATCTTAATGACAAGAGATCAATTTATCCAGTTAATAAAAGATGAGATTACAGCAGGTTGTGTTCTTCCTTATTCTCTTAATGATAAAGAGTACAATAGAATTATTGACTCAGCTTTACGTTGGGCTTACATTGATTATCAATATTCAGTAACGGCAGGTTATTACATAGTAGATAGAAAGTACTTTGAATCTAAAGAATTTAAGAAAGGTCGTACTCTTAAACTCCCAGATTGTGTTGTTTCTGTCTATGAAGTTAAAGAAATTAAAGGTTACAATAAACTTGGATATTTTGGTGCTGATTTTTCTGCAGAAAAAATGATTGCACAAGAAATTTACCTCAGTCCTTGGGGTTCTGATGATATGGTACTTCGTACAGCATATGAGTCTTATTGGGATTTATCAAAAGCTTTCTTTATTGACAGAATTTCTACAGATTTTAATCATAATACTAAGATTTTAACAATAGTCGGAAGAGATCCTAAGTATTCTGTTTGCATATCAGCTTACAATAAAATTCCTGAAGAGTCATTGTTTGAAGATTGGACATTTCAAAGATATTGTGTAGCACAAGCAAGAATTAGTTTGGGGCGAGTACTTACTACATTTTCTTTTAATCTTCCTGGTGGTATTACAATTAATGGAGATTCAATAAAACAAGACGGACAAGATGAATTAGAGAAAATTTTAGAAAGAGTAGATAGTGAAAATGTACCTGATTGGTTCTACATTTTCCACTAATTTACTGATTAACAGTAACTTAAAATAATAGAGAAAAATGACCTATTACTACAAAACAGGCATAATTAAAACAAGTTCGAAAGAAAACGAACATCGAGTACCAATATTACCAGAGTATATTAAGCAAATTGATAAAGAAATTTTGCAAAATTTAGTTTTTGAAAAAGGATATGGTAAAGAAGTAGGTGTTTTGGATCAAGAAATCATTAATTTAGGAGCACAAATTGCAGATAGGGAAACTGTTTTACAACAAGACGTAGTTATGATAACTAAACCTATGCCGGAAGATTTAGAAAAAATGAAAAATGGTGCTACACTTTCTGGATGGGTGCATACTGTACAGCAACGAAAGATTGCCCAGCTTGCTATAGATAAAAAGCTTTCTCTTATGGCATGGGAAAACATGTATGGTTATCATAACAATAAAAAATCAATCTACATCTTTTCACGTAATCGAGAATTAGCGGGATATTGTTCAATATTGCATTATTTGCAGCTGAAAGGATTAGACGGATTTTATGGTGAGCGTCAAAAAGTTGTAGTATTTGGATTTGGCATGACTTCTCGTGGTGCTATCTATGCTTTACTTGGTAGAGGATATGAAAATATCCATGTTTACACACAACGTCCCACACACTTGGTTGCTGATAAAAATCCCAACTGTTATTATCATTATTATTGGGAAGAAAATGGTGAGATGTGGACAACAGAAGATGGTAAAAAAGTAAAACTGATTAACACCCTTTCAGATACAGATTTAATAGTAAATTGCATCTTGCAAGATGTTCACAAACCTATCATGTTTATTGCAAATTCAATGGAATTAGCAAAATTAAAAAGAGGTATGGGAATTGTAGACGTTTCTTGTGATGAAAAAATGGGATTTTACTTTGCAAAACCAACTACTTTTGAAAATCCGATTTTTGATGTGAATGAAAAAATTAGTTATTATGCATGTGATCACTCACCTTCATACTTAAAACATGCAAGTTCGCGTGAAGTTTCTAAAAGTTTGTTACCATATCTGAAAGATATTGTGAGTTTGAATACAGAAAATTCAACAATAGGTAATTCCTATGATATTAAGAATGGTTTTGTAATGAACAAAGATGTGATAACTTTTCAAAATCGAGAGTGTGAATATCCATACCAAATGAGAAATAGTCATCTGTTTGCAAAATAATGAAAAAAGACCTCTAAGTGAGGTCTTTAACTTTTTAAATGGTCCATATCCAATTAGGATAAAATTCTTGACAAATTAAAATCATTAAATTGTAGATGACAAGCTTATCTCTATCATACCATTTTCTAAATTCTTTAACTGGAATTTTAGATTTAGCTCTTCCACCTGCTTTTTGTTCTAAGAAAACAAAACCTTTGTAATCATCCCAATTTGCACAAGTGGCACCGAAAACCATTTTATCAGTAAGATCTAAAGTTAAATCAAAAGATTTAGCCCCGGGATCAATAATTCCGGTAACAAATTCTACTTTAACAGGTTTTGGTGTCATTTGAAAGTTTTGTGCCATTCCATCAATATCTAAAGAACTCATCATTACACTACCAGAAGTTCTACCTGTAATTTCTTGAGCATAATTGGTGTATTCATTTAATGATTGTATTCTGCTTTTCATAATATTGTAGTTTAATTTTAATTTACTTTAATTGTTTTAGCATCTGCAGATGGATAAAATTTTGGTGTTTCCATTACTGTGATTACTCTAAAAACAAGCTTTCCTTTATCTCTACCAAATTGACCTATGATATTAAGGTGATAGTATTTAGGAGCATAGATGTGATATTTTTGTCCAAGGTCATCTTCTCCGGTAAGTTGATCTTTTGCAATAGGTTCTAATGCTTTTTTGATTACTTCTACAATTTGTTCATCTGTAATAGGATGTTCAGTACTGTGACGAGTTTTGCGTTCTTCAGAGTGTACTGTTGAATCAATCCGAATATCAAAAGAAACAGTATTATCTGGAAGATAAGCAATAGGTGCTTCGTAAACTTTAGATTCTAATAATTTTTCTTTGTCTTTGTAGTTAATCCAATAAGTAACACCTCCTTTTTCATGTTCTTTTCTAACAACATCTTTTCCATTAACGATATAGTGACCAATAGTTGATTTGTTTCCATTTTGAGGATCTTTAAAACTTCCTGTATTTGGATTAGCATTAAACTTTCCTATTGTTTCCTTATCAATTGTATCAAATTCAGGATCTTGATGTTTAAAGCCCATTTCACCATCTATCCTAAAATAAGGACCATTTCCCATACTGTCTACAATAAACTTAGCATAAGCAGGATTAAACATTTTCAAAACATCAGCTTTCGTAAATTTTCGCATTTCGCGTGGATCTTGAATTTTCTCTATGAGTTTGGACTCAAATAATGGTAAAATTTTAATGATATCTTTTAGTTTAAGATTTGAAAATTCTGGAAATGAACCTTTACGTCCTCCAATAATTTTGAAAAGTTTTGCACGATTATTAAAGATGTCTTCAACCGTCATGACTTTACCAGATTCTTGCAAAAATTCTACTTTAGTTCTTGCTTCATTTTTTAATTGGTCAATATCTCCATAACAAGCTTGTTCAACTAAGAAAGTTAAAATTAAAGCATCAGAGAAATTAAAATTTGGTATTTTCTGTTCGATGTGCATTTGCAAATCTTCTACATTGAAATTACTTGTCCCAAAAATTTCATCTTCTTTTTTACTTAGAAAATCCATGATAAAAATTTTATCAGTAGACTCGGTAAAGTAAAAGTAGGTGTTGTAATATCGGTAGTCTCTGTAATTTTTGATATTTTGGAAATCCGATTTTAAAGATCTTTCATTCAAAAAATTCTCAAATAGTTGTGTTCCTGTCATGTTTTGTTTTAATTTTTGCTTCCTTCTAATCTGTCTTTGTACCATTGATCTGGTATTTCTGGATAATCTTTTGCTATTTTTGCATAATCAATAGCCCAAGGACTTGATTCAATTTCTTTCTTTTTCTCTGGCCAAAATTGGATGTATCCTTGTGATATGAAATTCGTAAACAACTCATCCTTAAATTCTTGTGGTAATTGTTTTTTGTAGAAATTTTCGTAAATAGTCATGTAGTACTTACAAAGCTTTCCACTTCCTAATCCTGTTGCTGAATTGATTTCACAAACCCAAATCTTACCTTCTTTGTCTACAATAATATCAAGCGACCAAGCTTCAAGTGGAATTTCTTTAGAAATTTCTTTTGCAATTTTGTTGACTTTTTCTAACCATTCTTTTGGTATTTTATCAAAATCTTGTTCAACATAGATGAACTTCAATTTTTGATTTAGTTTTTTAGTTCGTATGGATTTGTCTTCTTTTATGTTATCAACTCTTTCATTAACAATTACACACTTGCCATCTATGAAAATACAACGATATTCGCGATCAAAGTTGATGAATTGTGAGTAAAGATCAAAAGTTCTTTCATCACCTCTAAGTGTAAACGTTTTAGGTTCTTTTTCTAAATCTTCTTTAGTATCAAATTTTTTAATTCCCAATCCACTATGTCCATCTTCGATTTTTGCAATAACAGGAAATCCAACTTGTCCATTAATTGCTTCATCTCTATTAAAAACAGTTTTAGGCAACCAATCTTTTCCTTTGAAAATTTTTGCGAATTCTACTTTAGAACCTGAAAGCTTAGTAAACTCTCCCTTATTGTAAAGATTTTCTGTTGGTATTTTGTGTTTTTTGATAAAATCTTTAGTTTCTTGTTTACTGTGTCCGCCATAATTAAGCATAGGAATATCAGTAGGAACTTTGATATCTTTATCTAAATCTTCAAGAGTAGAATAGGTTAGATAAAGTTTGTTTAAAGCTGCTTGATTCATCCAAAGCTGTCTCCCTGTAGTACCTCCATCAAGTGCACTCATATCATGAGAAAGTTTGATAAAACCAACTTTCTTATCAAATTCAGTACTTTCTTTTGGTATTATTTTTGAACTATCTTTCTCTAAGAGAAATTGGTCATATGATTTAAATCCTCTAATTTCCATACTATTTTCCTTTTGTTACGAAAAGTTTTTTGTTTTGAAAAGTTCCTTTGTCAGGGCTAACGTAAATCCCAAACTTTTTCACGTTTGGATTTGCTGTTACAACTTTGTGTTCAATAATATCAGTACTTGATGAAATTTCGGCATCTTTTGAAATAGGTCCTTTTCTAAAAACCCCACCATTCATTATTCCAGCAAAGAGAAATTGTTTTTCATTTTGAATGTAGCAATTATTAAACTCATTACTAGGTTTTACTATGCAATTTTTTAATTGACTGTCTTTTACTTTAGAACCTGTGAAAAACCAACAATCGGTAAAGTTAACATCCTCAAAATTACAATCAAAAATTTTGCAATTTTTAACAAACCCGTTTCCACTACAACCAATTAAAGTAACATCTTCAATTGTACCAAATTTTAAAACACAATCTTTTAGTTGTAATTCTGAAATATCACTATCATAGTTGATAATTCCTTCATGGATATTACACTTTAATAGTGCTTCAAGAACTTTATCTTTAATAGTACCCCAAAAAGTTTTAATAATTTTACTATCTTCTTGAGTATCTACCATAATTTGCAATTTTGGAAAATTAGACTTTAATAGCATAGGATTTCGATAAACTTCCAAAACTTTTTTGTAGTTTTCTAAAGTAACCTGTAATTCCTTGTTTTCTTTTTCAGTAACTTCTGGATTTTGCAAGATGTTGAAAGTAAACTCAATAAAATAATCCATCATATCAATAATAGTAGTTACTTTGTTTTCATAGTCTTTACATCCTAAATAACGAAACTCTAAGTAATCTTTGAAAGCTTTGGTAAAATTAACACCATAATACTTTTCATTTGGTGTAATTAACTGACTATTAGTAGTAATCGTAGTATTAAAGATATTATTGGTAATCAACTTTTTAATGGAATTAGCATAGATAGAATCTTTTCTATTAGGAAATTCGGCATACACTTTGTTTTCATCAAAATCAAGACAAAATTTTAAAACATTGATATGCCTAATTTCTGTTTTAGTTTTAACGTAATTATCATCAAATGAGATGTTTAAGTGCATAGAGCATCTATCTGTAGTCCAACCATGTTGCTTAATCCATTTGCAAACTCTAAGTATTGTGTTTCTAGCATCTTGATATGGAAGAGGCGCTGTGATAAGTTCATTACCTTTCTTTCCACAAGAATAATCAGATTCAAGTTTGCACATCCATGGCATACCAACCAAATCAATTGGTGTATGATACTTTAATTTTCCTTCTGACTTTGTGAATTCATCAACATTTAGAGGAACAAGCACACGTTTTTCAATTGCATCTGAAAGACTTCTTGCTGTATCAACCGGATCCATGTTTGTTAAAAATTCAAACTCTATTCCAATTTTACTACCTTGTAAAATCTCTTCTCTTGTGTACTGTTTTTGTGCCATATTAATGAATCTTATTGCTAGCTTTCACTATTTATTCCAGATTATTTTACTACTTTAGTACTGTTTAAAAAGAAAAAAGTGATTAACAATTTAACCACTTTCCATTCATTGCTTGTTTCATGACATTTAAAATCCATTCTTTCTCATGTAAAATTCCTAGCCATTTTAAGTAACTGTCTTCTGTCCATTCTTTTGTGTAGTCTGATGGAAATGGTAAGTATTTTAACATGATTTGTGCTTTGATTTGTCCTAAAAGAACAAAAAATCTAAAACTCAAAAGATGACAAAAATTGTAGAAATTTTTGAGTTCTTGTTCTGTATCAAAAACTACTACTGGCCAATCCTCTATCTTACCTGAACATGAAGTTTTAGAATCTTTTAAAGACTTTCCTGTTGTTGAACAAATTCCATTAATTATTGTTCCATAATTTACTCTTACAATTACTTTACAATGACTTTCAATTCCTCTACCATTACCACCGAGCATAGTTTTTAATGGTACACAAAATTGTTGATTATCAAACTTTTCTACTCGGATATTATCAACACCAGAAGATTTCAAAAATGGTAAAAATCTTTTGAATTGAATGCCATGTGATGTTGTAACTATATCTCTGATATTAGGATTTTTAATAGTGTGCGAAACTTTGAAAATTCCTAAATTGATAAAGAGGTTAACATCTTTAAAAGTTGTATCGTCTCCATTATCAAGTACTTGTTCAATGAAACAATAATCTTCAATTTCGGAGATGAATTCTTTGTATCCAAAATCAACATCATCTCGCCAAGAATGAAGAACCCATGTCATCGGTTGTAGACTTGTTACTATTCCTGTTGATTTGATAAAATTTTGAACCGATGATTTAAAAATTGGAAAATGAAACTCGCCATATGGTGGATTCATGATTATTCTGTCAAATTGTGCCATAATAAAAATGGGCGACTATTTTTGAGATAATCGCCCCAAATTTTTAGTTTTTAGTTTGTAGCAAACTCAAAATAGTGTTTACCTTCTCTTGTGTTTTTTAACCTAACTTTCTTTGTAGTGTCTCCAACATTGAAAAGATAATTGTTGTCAGATTTAGATGGTATCAAACCAATCTCTTTTCTTGGATTACCTTCTTTATCATTTCCTGTTAGTTTAACAAAAATACCAAAATCTCGGATTGCTGTAAGTTCACATGGATAAACAACACCTTGTTCGAGTAAACTTTTTTCATAGTTTTCTTCAGCACCTCTTTCGTACTCAGAAAGTACTAATTGATTACTTCTGTTAATTTCAATTACCCAAACTTCCATTTCATCACCCGGTTGAAATCTGCGTTCATCAAAATACTTTTTAGTTCCTGGTGTCATTTTGCTGGTATGCAAAAGACCTGTAAACGTTTCATCGAATTCAATGAAAACACCATGTTTGTTTGTACCGGTAACAAAACCTTGCAATTTTTTAGTAACATCAAGTTCCGCCACCAATTTTGGTAGTACATGTTGGATGTACTTCTTGTTAGAGAAAATGAAAGTGTTAATATCTGCTAGATAATCTTCTACCATTACAGGAATAGTTTTACCGATGTAAGAATCAAAATTCACAATTTTGTTAGCTGCTGCTAATCCACCTGGTAAAAATGCTTGAATACCTTGTACTTCAATGAAAAATCCACCTTGATTCTTACTGTTAACTTTTGCATAGTAAGCTTTTGTTGGATTTTTAATCTGATCAAAGAACTCTGTTTTAACAATATTTTGCAATCCTTCAAATAAAGATCCACTTGGACTTGGTTGTGCTTTTTCGATGTAAACTAGATGTTCCTCTTTTAAAAACTCTTTACGTCCTTGTGGTAAACGTACCCAATCAATGAAAGAATCTTTTGTGTATCCAAAATACTCAAAAAATCGCTTTTCCTTGTTGATGTTAACCGGAATTGCCGTCATGTTGTTTACCTCAAACCAAATTTCATTTTCTGAAACAGATGAGATGTCTGTAATTGGTAAAAATTGACCTTTTTCTAGGTCTTTGCCTCCTCTTGGAAGACTGTTGTTCAATTTAGAATGATTGAACATTTTGTCGTAAAGTTCCTGTGCATAATCTTCTTGACAGAAAACTTTGTCTGTGGGATCAGATAACAAAACTTTTTTGTTCACCTGGAGCCCATTAAGATTTTTTTTCATCTTGTAGTGTGTTAAGTAAAACGTAGTATTAATTAGTTATTATTATTATTCCGATAATCGCAAAAGTTTTGCATTCGGACTAAAAAATCTTAGTAAAAGCACTTGCACCTGCTCCTGGAGATGATGTAGTTGTAACAACAGGTGGAGTTTGCATAGTAGTGTATCCATTAATAATAGAATCACAAATCAATTGCCATAATTCTCTTGGTGCTGATTGTTTTGCTGTGTCTAAAGCAATTGCTGCATCTGCTTGAGGTTTCAAAATTGGAATCCTAGAATAGGTTGGTATTGCTGGAGGTCCAATAAATGGAGGCATAATTTGCACAATATTGGTTGGTATTGGTATTAATGGCGGCATTCCTACCATATCTCTAAAAATTGCATTGGTTAACTCTTCAACCGGATTTAATGGTGGAGGTAAACCTTTTTCTCCTCTTTCTTGTGTCTCTTTAAAAAACAAACGCAAATTCAAAAGTGTAGTTGGTTTATCATATGGTGTGTAGAGAAAAGAAAGTAATGGATTAGTAGCTTGTACGGGAGTTGCCATCATAGGATCAGAAGAGAACGGATAGATAGTTAGATTTCCTGTGTAATTGTAGAAAATTTGAGTATTGGCTAAAACGTAGGTTCTAATAATACCAACATAGTACATCTTAACATTTTCTTCATAATCAAGATACTCATCTCTCATCTCCTTAGGAGGCGGATATTCACATGGAGGATTCCAACCTTTTTTAGAATTAGTAATCTGATCTTTTTTTGTCAGAATTAAATTGCAAAGTGCTGTAGAATTAAGAGCCATAGTAGTTTAAGATTATGGTAATAATGATGGCATTGCAAGTGGTCCTCCTGCTATTGAACCTTGATGTGGCATACCTGTAATAGGACAAACAGGAATAGCACAAAATGGTCCAATTCCAGGTGTTACACCCAAACCAGAAACTTGCAAACTTGATGTACTATCTAAAACTATTGGACCTAATGATGTTACTTTTACACCAATTTTACTATCTAAAGTAATTTGTTGTGTTGCTGTTACATCTACTTTACCAACTTTTGCATCAATTGAAACATCACCAAGAGTAGCAACTACATCAATATTCCCAGTTTTTGACTCAACAGAGATATCCTTCATAGCAACTACATCTATCTTACCTTGTTTTGCTTCTGCTTTCATATCTCCTTGTTCTGCAACTACTGTAATATTGCCTTGTCTTGAAGTAACATCAATATGGCTTTCAGTATCAATAGTCATTTCTCCATTTGCTTTCATTACAATTCTACACTTACTTTGATTATTGTCGATGTAGATGTTGTTTTTATTGTCTATCTTCACATGACTGTCTTTCAATATGATATGCAATCCTCCTTCATCTTCTCCATCATTAGTTGTGTAGTAAACTTTAAGTTGTGCATCTTCATCAAAAACAATAGTCTGAGAATCCATGTAATCATCTCCTAAAGTATCTAAAAGCGCTTCATTCACATTTTGAATTGCATAATATTCTGGTGAGTAGATATTACCACTGTCAAATCTTACTTTTACTTTTGTTCCTATTCTTGGAACCGATCCGCAACCAAAACCTTTGGTTTCTCCACCCGCAAAAATTGATTTATCAGCTGGATGAGCCCATGGTATCTTATCATCTTCTAAATCATCAAAAAGCCCGTAAACTTTAATTCGACATCGGTAAAGTTTTAATGGATCATCATTAACTACAACTTCGCCTGTCCAATCTTTTACTGCAATATCTTTACTTGTTAATTGATTTTTCTCTGTAACTTTCATGATAATAAAGTAAAATTTTTGGCTTCTGGTGGATGAGTTGGTATGAACCTGTGAATTGGTAAAGTTTCTATTCCAATTTCTTCTTTGATTCTTTCAAAAAGATTTTCAATTTGAGGTCTGAATGACTCTACAATTTCACTTCTTAATTTGTTACTAACTTCTTCATTTGTTGAATTTTTATCATGAAGAAAGTAAAGATAACAAGGATGTGAAATTCTGCAAATTCTACTATTGCTGATGTTTTCCGGATTTTTGAAGATTTCAAGATAACTTCTTAAAACAATATCATAGTCTTCCCATAATTTAACTTCTGGATTAAATCCTCCAATCTGATTAAAAAATTCTCTTCTCCATGCTCTTAAATTACATGGAACTATCTGATTAGTAAGAATGAAATCCTTTGTAATAGCTTGAGAACCAAAGACATTAACATTAAGATTTAGATTTTTACCATACAATTTGTGAAATTCTACAGTACAATTATCAAGATGAAGATGTCCATTGTTCATGTTCAAAAATCCCATTTCATCTTTTTCGTTGTAAAAAACTTTAACCGGGATGTAATCAGAAAAGAAAAATTGTGCGCGTTCAATATGCTTAGTTGCCTGTGCAAAACTTGCTAAAGCAAATGACATCATCACATCATCACAGTCTTGTTCTATTAAAAGCTCACCGGTGCATAATCTTGCTGCAATATCTTTGAGTTGTCCAATATTTTTAGAACCTGTTACATCTTTGTAAACCTTGATTTTCTTGTTCAATTCAATTATTTCAAGAGGTGTAAAGTTTTCCCAAAGAACATTACGAAGAAAATTTTCAATTCCATAATTTGGTGAATTGTCTAAAATTATCCATTCCCAATTTCGATAAGATTGATTAGTTACAGAAAGTATGCACCATTTAAAAAAATCGTTGGTAATATGAGCTGGTGTAAAAATACTGAGTTTTGTCATGTTGTTTTAGTTTTACATTGATGAGGACGGAGGTCCTGAAAATTCTACTTTGTTTGCAATAGATGTAGAAACGTAAGGTTCTTTTAATTCTGCAACACCTTCCATTTGAACATTACTTTCATTTACGGACAGTCCAATATTTTGATCCATTTGAGGTTTGCTAGGTTCTCCCGAAAAATCCCAATCCTCCCAATTTTTATGCGGAGTTTCCAATTGGTTGTAGCCAATATTATCTCCTATAGGAGGTTTGTGTTCCCAATCATCAAATCCGGCGTTTCCTAAATTAGTATTAGGTGTTCTAGGAGATTCAAATCCTGCATCATCTTGAATAGTAGTTTGATGTGGTGTTAATTGGTAAAACTCAATATTAGAACGAATTCTGTCTCTTTTACCTTCTAATTTTGCTTCATAAGGATTTGGTCTCCCATCGAGTGGTGCTCCTCCATAATTATGTGGAACAGTTTCTTGTAACTCCATGTTTTCAGAACTAAAATCTTTCTTAACATGTGGTTCTTTCAATTCTGCATTAGTTCCAATTTTCTTTCTTCCATGTGCTGCACTATCTATTGCTCTGTAAGCTGCCCTGGCAGCATTTATGGCGGTAGATTCTAAGTTCATTAAAGAAAAATGATAAGCATTTCCTAAAAACAACATTTGAAGTAATCCTTCTGCTTTCTTTTTCAGTTTGTTAAGTAGAATAGTTTTTACTTCTGTTTCAGCTTCTGCCATTACAATAGGTTCTGTATCAGGATAGTAAAGACCTCTCATTGCAACATCAGCATAGTTAATACCAAGTTCACTAAATCTACTTGCTTCTCGTACTTTACCAACTTTAAATTTTAATTGTTGTGTTGCCATTTCAGAATCTCCCTTATTATCAAGAGTGTCTGCAAACGGTGGTGCCCAATTTAAAAGATCCCACTCACACATGTCACATTCTAACTTTATCCAAGGTTTCCAACTATCATCTGGTGTTGTTTCAATATCTGAAAGTATTAAGTTAACTAAATTTGCGATTAAATCTTTTCCTTTTTGTATTGCAGCTTCTTTGACTTCTTGTCCGCTAGGTCTTTTTTTAGAACCGTCTTCTTGTTTTACACCAAAAATCCCATCATGAACAGAATCTTCAAAAGCATTGTGCATTTCCGGATCTCCCCATTTTCCCCACTTTGTTTCTAAAAATTTTGTCCGGTGGAATTCTCTAAAATCGTAAATTGTAATTTCACACTTAAAGTATCGCATGTTTTCAGGCAACATCCAACGATGTCCAATCGGATCCCAACAAGCTCTTCTGTAAGAGTCAATCATTGAACTAATTTTCATATCAAGACCTTCAAGACAATCAATTGTAATTATGGCTTCTTCTGTTACTCTGGTATTCTTCGCTGGATCAATTTTAAAAAGATTATCAACACCTGAAATAGATTGAAAATGCCATGGTGCATTAGATGAAATAGTATGCAACAAATTTCTAAAAGTTGCTAATGCCATTGCTCTTCCAGGTTCATTGATATTATCAAGATATCTTATTGCACTTGATTCTTCATTTGGACTCATCAACAATGGATTACCAAGACTATCATAATCAGCTAATATTGAAGTACTTGGGTCATTAAATGAGAAAGTAATCTCAAATCCCAAGAAAGTAGGATCTTGCCAATCTAAAATTAATGGCATCGAATTAATTCTAGTTGATCCCCTTAAAAAGTTTTGTATCTTTACACTTCTTCCTTTCATTATTACTCAAATTTTAAACTCCTGATGGACTTGGCCACTCTCTTCTACTTAATACCAAAGTTTCTGTTATTCCGGAATCTTGTGGAGATTCTTGACCTGTTGGACTGAATACAATAGTCAGTCCTTTAACAAGATAATGTCCAGTGTACACTCTATCTACGGCAATTGGTACTGTTTCTGGATCATCAGATGTTGGATCAACTTGTTCTTCATCATCTGACAATTCTTTCATTCTTTTGATATCACTTGTTACAAAGAAAATCGCGGGCACATTTTCATATCGGTAGATATTAAGATTAAACTTGTTGATTTTTACCTCTAAGTTTACTTTGTCCATTTCTAAATTATTCATCATATTGTGTGCTCTTGCAAAGTAAAAATTCTCATGAACATTAGAATTTTCTAGTTCACTATGATTGTATTGAATACCAACATAGTTGTACTTTTGTTGATTATTGTAACTATCGTCATTTGCTCTTCCCCTTAATAAAACCTTTTGAGATTCAGCACCTTCTGTTACCAAACTTTTTGCTTGTAATTGCCACTCTTCTTTTCCAATATGATCATAGAAAATTGTATTCAGTGCATAACCATAATTCTTTGAAATTTGTGAAGAGTTGTTAATAGGTTTAAAATTATTAACGTAGAAATTTGAACTTCTTTGATTTGAATGGTTGGTAAAGCATTTTTCCATTAAACCTTTTCCTGTTTCTTCTTCACCATACTGTCCTCCACTCATTGTATTCTCTGCAAGTGCTAATAAAGTACTTGCATCATAGGTAATTAAATCATTAACATTCACAAAATTAAGATGATAGTACATGTCAATAAAAAAAGTAAAAAAACTTGTCTCATCTTTCCAAGCTGCACCTGTAACATGTTTCATGAATTCTAACTTAGTATCATTGGCACAAATCCAATTCATTTCATCATCGGTATTATCTTCATTTGTTGCAAATCCTAATCCCATCTGTTCTGCAAGTTTCTTCATAACTTCAAAAGATGTTCCCTGTTCTGAAAAAATGGTTTCATCATAAAGACCGGGAATGTTTAAATCTCCTTCAATTGAGATAATACTTCCGGCTCCTTCTGCTGATGTATCTTGTGTTGCCATTGTACTCACAGATGTTATCAAATAGTCATTTCGAATAGGCTTAAAAAGGTCATCTTTACCTCGTACGTACACCGAAACAATATCTCCGTCCATTGGCATAGATTTGGATAAAAACTCACCAGAGGTCGCCAAAACAACCTTAATGAAGACCTTTGGTACAATTCCAGTACAGTCGATATTAAACTTCATTATCTCTTCTGCACCAAAAGTGTAATCGTTAACATTGATGTGCGGAAAATCTACACCTCTGAATTCATTGGCTGGATATGCACTTGGATCAATTCCAGCGCTACCATATGAATAGTCGGTCATTACCTGTTCATCGAGTTCAATTGTTGGTTCGAAAAGACTTGCTATTGTTTTACCCATTTTACTTTCTTAACTCTTGCATTTTTTCTAGAAATCTTTGTTTTGCTAATGGTACATCTCCTTTGTATGCTTTCTTGGTTACATAAGGACCTAATACAATTTTACCACCTGTGAGAACAAACTCTTTATCATCTTCTTTTGCATAATTAGGAGGTAACATTGTTTTTTCTCTATCTCTGTAATCTTCATAGTTATCTCCGGTATTTTTGATATCAGATTTCTTGGGATCAATGTACTGTTTTTTAATGATTTTTCTAACATCACCACCCACTAATTCTGTAACAAACTTTTTATCTGAAGTAATTACTTCTGGAATTAACATGATATCATTTTCATCAATTGAAAATGGATTTGAAATTTCATTGGCTTTCAATAAAATTTCAAGTTTATCAACATTACCCATTCTAAGATGTGCAATTAATTCAGGTCTCATAATAAAATCGCGCGGAACTGCCATCATATCAACATAGATGAACTCATTATCCTTTAAAGATTGAGTTGTCAAATCTCTAATAGCCTCACCGTTTTTATCAGTAATAATAGGCTTACTTTCAACTGTTTTTGGAAATCTCATCTTCTGTTATTATTTTTTACCTTCTCCATAGGATCCATATCCCATTTCCATTATTGCTGCTAGTCTTGTTCCTTGATCCACTGCTACCTTTTTTGCTTTTTGCGTACTGTCTACAATTTGATCAAATTGTGCTTTACCTTTAATTCCATTTGTAGTATTACTTAATTTGTCAACCCCCATTACTTTGTTTACGTAAGGATTTCTTGTTCCTGTATTCTTATCCACACCTGTTTCATTATTAGAAGACAAACTTTGTTCTAATCCATCAGGTAAAGCGTAAATTCTACCAGATCCTTTATTAAACATGGATTCAATTGCAATTCTATCACGTGGCATTCCATGTTCTAAAGTAACTGTAACAGTCATCTCTGTTGGAAAATCATCAGCACTAAGTTCATCATTAAACTTAAAATCACAACCGGTGCAAACTAAATTTCCTATCATCATAATAGGATTAAATGGATTACCAATTACTAAGTGCCAATCTCCCACAGGTTCTCCTGTTAAAAGTGCGCGCATTCCTTTAAACATTGGCGCTTTACCTGCTAATTGATGTTGGAATAATTTTTGTCCAACATTTCCAGCAAGTGCTTTTAATCCCTCAATTGGATTCTGCAAGATATTGTTTAACATATCGGTAAGTGCTGATCCAATATTAGACAAACTGTGTGTAATAGCATTCAGCGCTTTTGCTGGATTTCCTGAGTAAATTGCTGCCATACCTTTTTTCCAAGGATATGCTTGTGCTGAACCTCTAAATCTGTTTACACCGCCCCAAAATGGTGCAGAACTGTAACAAAGTAACAAAAAGTTTGATATTATATCAAGCATTGCTGCTTTAGAATTGATGTTACCTATTGAACGAGAACTGTAATGAAAATTAAGAGAAAGTTTGTGGTCAAATTTTAATCCATCATCGTCTCTTTGCATTACAGAATCAATCTTATTAACAGGACCAATTACTCTATTTGCATATGGACCATCTTCATAGGGATCTGGAGGTGTACCTGAATGAATATTAGCACCTTTACCCGCAACATTAGCTTCTAGCATTGCTAAAGAACTTGCAAATCCTTTCATCCACCCCGGAAGATTTGAACTCGCAGGATCATCCATCTGTTCACTATTTTCATTAACTTTTGCTTTTAATGGCTTCCAACCTAATCCACAAGAAAATGAAAGTAAAGAACTTAATTTGTTATCTGTTACATCACCTAACCACGTTATTGCTTGTGCAATTGGAGGAGACTTTAATTGTTTATCAATTGTAGGTTCTGATTTATCATTCTCAACTTTAATAGTAGGCATTGTTTTTTTAACTTCTTTGCCATCTTTATCTTTTACTGTGCCAGTTTCACTTCCTTTAATTATCTTTGAAGTATCGGTAAAAAACGGAAAATCAAGTGAATCAAAAGTAGGAACTGCAAATCTTCTTAAAGTAATCAAGTAATTGTTAGGAATTCGATTAAAGTAAGTGCAATATGCAAAATCTGAATAGTTGTATGGTGTAACTCCTCTTGGATTTGCTAAACCAAAATCAATTAATTTAGAAACTGTAACATCTTTTGAATATCCTGGTAAATTTAGATTTCTGTTATCAATTGGTCCCCCAAAATCAAAATCTTCATACCAACGCCTTTTTCCTGGTGTATCAATTAAAGAGTATGCTTTGTCGGTTTCATCTGTGTATGCTCCTTTTAATCTAACAATTGCAAACTTGTTAATTAAAGATGGTACACCTTTAGTTTCATTGTTAGTTTTTTCTTTCTTTGCATTCTCTCTATCGTGTAATCCTGCTGAACCATCATCCATATCTTCAGAATAGTAAGGTCTTCTAATTTCATAGAAACCATTGTCATCTTTTTGAACAAAGATATTGTTTAATCTTGGATCGCTTGGATTATTCTGTGCTTTTTCACCTCTTTTAGGTTCTTCTGCTACTAAAGATTCTGCCATTGGAGGATTAACAAAACCATCTTCTTTAGGTTCCGGTTTTGTACTTGCCGGCTTTGCAACATTGTATCCTTCTGGTAAACTACCATCTTCATTTCTTGGAACATATGAAAATGTCCAACCTGTTCTTTGTCCAGCATTTTCAGTACCAATACCAATAAAATCATACTTTGGTCCTATTCTAGCATAGACTCTCCACCAATTACCTTCTTTTTGAGGCTCTGGACCCATTACATCCATTTCTTCTTCCATTGTACAGTACTTTTTACTATTTATTCCAGGATTTCATGCAATCAAAAAATCCCCAACTTAAGATTGAGGATTTTTAGTTTCTTTTAGAAATTTCGGCTTCTTAAAACCATTTGCCCAATAAAATAATGGACTTTTTATCGGTTCACATTCAATTAACTTTCCTTTTTTTGCTTTTGGAAAATGAATTATCTCATCAAACAGATGATAGTATTCTTTTTCTTCTGAATCTTCTTTCTTGATGTAAGCAAAAGTAACATGTTTTTTTCTTTCCAACAAAAACAGTTTTACACTTTCAATGATTTCACAATCAAGATGTTCATTAGTGTAAACAACTATTGCATTCTTTTTCCGTTCTATTGAATTAATTATCCTTGCTTTTAACTCTTCATTAACAAGAAATCCAAAGTGCTTCATGTTTTTAATTGTTTCAAATTCTTCCACAATCTCATTTGGATCTATTACAATTAAACCATTATTCACAAAAAAAGAAGACCGAACAAATTCTGCCGGTTCTGATGAAAAGTAGAATTTCATTAAACTATTGCTATTTTCTACTATTTATTCTACTTTCTAGAAGCCCTGTTTTTTCATGTCTAATTGACGATTATGCTTTATCATCTTCATAGCTTCTTCATAACTTAGACCTTCTTTAAGTACTTTACCCCTTCTATCTTTTGTTGGTTCCATTAAACTTTGCAAAATCTTAGCTTCTTTTTCAGCTTCTGCTTTAATTTGTGCATTTAAAACTTCTTCTTTATTATTTTGATGAATCTGTTTACCTGCTGCAATCATTCTTCTTGTGATTTCTTCAACTGTTTCACCATTTTCTTTTGCCATTTTTTCTTTAGTCATTCCAAGATTTTTGGCTATTTTCCTGCGCTCATGTCTATTGTACATCGTAGATTTCCTTTACTTTTTCTTTTAGTTGTTCTGTTATTAACTTTTGATCTATCAACTTTGTAATTTCATCAAAAATCAATTCTTCATTTTTGTTCACAAAATCATCATCAAAAATATCGAAAAATTTGATGTATGGTAATTTTACTTTAAGATTGAAATCAATTTCAAACTCAGATTTTTTACAATTAGTCAATAATCTAGTAATTAATTCTAAATCTGGATTAACAGGCGCTTTTTGTTTAAAATTTTCCTCTTCAATTCCATCTAATAAAGCATTTTTCTTTCTTTTTTGAGATTCACCTTCTGTTGGAATTCCAGCTAATAATGGATTAACTTTTTCTCTTTTTACTATTGGTGGTTTTACTGCATAATCTGGGTTTAAAGCAATTTCATTAGGATGTGGAATCCTGTTTGCATTTCCTAAATTTGCACTTCCATTCCCTTGTGTCATTTGCTGATATTCTTCTTCTGTTGGATAATAATCGTCTGCAAAAGCACCAGGCTTTAGCATAATTCTATCTTCAGGTAGAATTTCCATTTTTTCTTCTTTCGATACTTTGTTTTGTTCCATTATAGTATGATGTAATTTTTGTACATGTAAAGATATTCTCGCATCCATTTTTCTGTTAATCCTTCTGCTGCCCATTTGATTAAATCATCTCGAAAAACTGTTAAAGCCTGTTGAAAATGAAGAACATAATCCCCCTGTGAAATTTTGTTAAGTTGTTCTAATTCGATAGTAAAAGTATGCGTTGTTCCTTTTACACGCCAAAACAATTTGTTAACATGATCTTTCACATAGACATACTCAATTTGTAATGGTTTTTTCCAACCAATTACATCAATATCCATTATATCAACATCAGAAAGTTGATTTTCGAGTGTATCAAAATTAACATGATGTGGCATTAAGCTGGAAAAATTTTCAATTCTTTTGTGATGTTCTTTTCAGGAACTTTAATTGTCTCACCCAAAACTGTTGTATCTTCAAGAATAGAATCTTTGTGGCAACGAATTCCAATTAAATAGTAATACTGATGAAACTTGTCTTCATCAAGTTTTTTACTACTTAAATCTTCACTAAATTCTTTCAAGTATTTTGCAATTGTAAATCTGATTTCATCAGTAGAAAGAAGATTTTTTGAAACTTCATTGTAATCAAACTTGAAAACTAAACCACCTTTGTTTTTTAGTTCTTTTTCATCAACAAACCGAAACATTGAAAATCCATCTGGCAAATCGTAAACATCATGATTTCCAAATGGTCCAAAGATGTTAATAGAAACAAGATTAATCCGTTTGTTAAAAGTTGTAGTATCTTTTAATGGTACTAATCTAAAATCAATTGCATTATTTTGAAAAAAACTGTCATTTGGATCAGTAACATTAAACGTTTTAACGTCTGCAAACTCTTCACAAGTTTTAAACTCATTAAGTTGAGTTTCAGTCATTTTAGAAAAGTAAACAGTATCTTTCCAACCTAGATCGTACTTAGTGATAAAATCCAATATCTTCATGTGTTTTAAATCTTTTTGATTATTACACAGAATTAAAGAAAAGTTTTAGTTTTTAAGGATTTCGTACCATACAAAAAAGATATCCATACTTTTGTCCATCTTCATACTCAAATCCAAACTTTCGGTACCAATTTTCTAGTTTTGTTAATTCAGTTCCATGACTGTCTTCTGGTGAAAGTATGATAGGTTTTTTAACTTTTTCAGAGTATGCAATAATATCCTTCATTATTTTCTCTCCCCATCCTTTTTCTCTTTCATCCGACTTTATCACAATAAAATTAAGGTCAATACAATCATCATTTTCATGAATAGTTAAAGATTTAATTACATCTTTGTACTTTTGTTGTAGTTCTTTTTGTAACTTAGATTCACCCCATTTTTCAGTAAGAAACTCTTCAAAAGTTTGAAAACCTTTAACTATCATAGTAACTACCCCCATCATAATATTCTAGAGGTGCTGTACTTGCTTTAGGTTTTGTGGTTGTACCTCCGGAATTATTGTTATTTCCTGAATTATTACCTGAATTTCCAGTACTCGGTTTGTCAACATAATCATCTGCTGCATTCACTCCTGCTTTTGAAAATGAAAGTTTACGAACACCAAGTAAAGCTGCACCTATTGTAATTAAAATTATGGACTGATAAATTGCTTCACCACTTGCTTCACCTAATCTTTTGTTCAAAAACATGAAAACAAAACTTGCAATAAATCCAAGTAAACCAACTCCAATACAAATTACACCAGTAAATCCTGTTGCTGATGTTTTACCTGTTTCTGCATTAGCAAACATTTCAGACCAACTAAATCTTTCTTGATCATAATGAAAAGATTTTCTGCCCATGATAGTAAACCTCTTTTACTATCTATTCCACTTTTTCAAAACTCTGTTACTTAATTGAAATTCCACAAACTCCACCTTGATTACCCGCTCTATCTGTAAAAGATGGTGTACCAGTAAGTAAAATTTTACCAGCTCTAACATAATCCATGAAATCTTTAGGTTCTATTATCAAAACATTACCTGATTTAGTATTAACCATTGCTAAGTAATTAAACTTTTCCATTTCATGATAATAAAGAAACATCATTTCTAAAGTTGCTAAGCAAAAAGCATGTTTATCAATTGATCCATCATTTCGTATTGTATCAGTAAAAAAATCTTTGTAGTCATTTACCTTAATATCTAAAAGATAGCCTCTTTTCCATGCTTCAACAATTTTAAGTGAAATAATAGAACGAAATTCACGAGTAAATTCTTTTTCTCTAAGTTCTACGATATTCATTAAATTTTTTTCTATTCCGCGCTTTTGATTTTTTGCAATACTCCAAAATGTTTCTTCTCCTGTATCAAGTACTTTGTAATCTAAAAGTCCAGCTTCTATTGCAATCCATTCAATCATTTTAGAAAAAGAACCTCTCATATCTCTTGCTGTTCCATATCCATGTTGACCTGATAATCTTCCATTCGTTCCTTTACATTCAACAATAGTATTACCAATTTTAATATCACCTTTTTCTTGTCCAGGTATTGGTTTTCTGCCATCTTTAAAAATTGTTGAAAGATAAATTTCACCTTGTCCCATTGTTGGAGAAGATGACCAATTGTACTTAAAAAACTTTGTTGCTGTTTTTTTAGAAGTAATTCCAATCTGATTGTTAATTTCTTCTATGTTAAATTTTCTTCCTATGAAATTTTCTAGTAAAATAGTACGATTTTGAAGATAATTAGCTAATTGTTTACAATTATTTTCTTCGGAAGAGATGGCTAAATAAAGATCCTCACTTACTGTTTCTTTTTTATCATCATTCAAGTTTACTATGTTAATTTCATTAACAAAACAATTAATGATAATTTCTTTGTATTCTGCATTTTTTGTAATATTGGTTAATTGTGAAATTGTTTGCACATCATTTTCATTAATTTTTCCAACTTCGGTTTGACCGATTTTAACCGATATTTTTTTTGACATTTCCATTAATAGTCATGTCTTTTTAATTTCGCTTTTTTAGCGCTTTGCTTTTAATGAAAACAAGAGACAATTTTAAGTTATCTCTTGTTTCCGGGCTTTAGTTAAGTTAGTAATTGTTAGTTAGTTGAGTTATTATAGTAATTTTTTTTGATTATTTCATCTCAGCAAGTATCGGATATTCAAATCTCTTGTACTCTGGTGTTTTGCGAGGTGCTAAATTAACAAGATCAAGATTTTCTTTGAAAAACAAGTTACCTGCCATAATTTTCAAACCTAAACTATCTTTTTCACTTAAACCAGAAGTTTCTGGATGACTTGCAATCCAAGTTAACAAGTTCACAAAATCATAAGCATTAATTCCAGAATCTGCTGTTCTAAGCCAAGTTTTTGGTTGTTCATTAACCGGTAATCCATATGTTTTGTAGAATGGAGCCTCGTCAAAGTATTTTTCCATCATCATATCATACTCGGACTCTTTACGTTCGCCTTTATTGAACCAAAGTTTGTGTCCGTAAAATTCATCTAAAGAGATGTTATTGTTTCTCAATCTTGATGAATACTCTTCTAATAGTTGATAATGAGTTTCATTGATAGAGTGTAAAGCATTTCCAATTATCTTTTCAATTTTGTTGTTATTGAAAGATTTTTTAGAGATATCTGAATGAAAACCAAACTCTTTTTTGTGCATTCCATTAGTACAGATTTGACGGATAAAGTGGGGCGCTGATTGAAAGCTTAAACTATTGAAAATGAAACGATTACCAGTCTTCCAAGGATCATTTCCTAACAGATCAACAGGATGACTTTCATTGGTTAATTCAACATCAAAAAGATTTTTTTCAGGATCGAATTTAAAACCCGAAAGAGAATAGTCACATTCAGAATTGGCAAGTTCATACTGAATCATATCAATAACAGCCAAACTATTAGTCATATCATCCGGTTTTTTCTTGTTAGGATCCATTGTAAAGATATCAGCAACAATACCTTGATCAGTAACGTTACCATAAAGAAAAGTTTCACCTTTAGCTTTTTTAATTTTGTCTGAAACTAATTCCCAATCTTTTTCAGACATGGATTTTTGAAATTCTTTAAAAGCCGGCTTTACTTCAAGTACATCTAAAACAGATTTCATTGCATCATCTGAAAGCATTTTGCTTCCATATGTCATCTGATCGCTGATTTTGATGTCTTTTAATTCAAATTTTTCGATATTACGGCAAATCTGATTATTGTCCGTAACCTCTTTTACTTTCATTTGCAAGAGGTCAATTGCATCTTGATTTTTGCGTTCACTCATAGTGTTAAAAATTAAAGTTCTTGTTAAATTGGTTATTACTATTCGGAGAATCAAAAAAGTTTTAGTTTTGACAACTAAAACTTCACTTTTACTATTGAATTTACTAAGTTTTTTGCTAAAAAGCTAATGGTCCAAACTCGGTTGGTCTATTTTGTTGAGCTTTGATTTGTTCACTTCTTATCAAATCTTGCATTGCTGCATTTATCCTGTTTACTTCAGTTTCATCATCTTTTGATGAACCAGGACCTAGTTGATTAAGTCTTTCTCTGTAGAAAAAATCAACTATTTTGGGAGGAACTTTATCTCGATTACCTTGTTCAATTTCTCTTTCTAATCTTTTCTTTAAAAAATCAAGTTGAGTAACAGTTTGAGCACCCACAAAATACTTTCTTAAACTTAAGTACTCATTAATTTCATCTGTATTCCCAGCCAAAAACTTATCAAACTTATTCATGATTAAGGTTTTGTGAATGTTTTATTAACCATAATCATAATTCCAGTATTAGCTTCTCTTAAAATTCCTGTAATTGTAATAGAGTAAGTTGATGTTTCTGGCATGTTACTAAGAATTTGTTCTTTAAAGTACTTGTCTAACCAATCTTCCATTTCACTTTGTTTCTGAGGTGTAACTTCATCTTCTCTGATTTCTTCTTCGGTATCTGCTAAATTTTTAAATGGTAGTACAAAATTGTAAACGTGACTGTCAAATTCTCCTGAAATACCTGTTTGAGGTTCAAAGAATTCACCACAAACATCCACATTAAATTGGAACTCAGGTTTTTGCATGTTACATGAATTACATGATGTCAAGCAAATTCCAAAAAATAGTCCAACTACTAATAGTTTTAGAAATTTTTTCATTTTTCTTTGTCGTTATTTTAATTTTCCTTTCGGTTAAGTGCTTTTAATTGCTCAACATGTGAAGATGTTGAATTTTCTGCAATAATTTTATCAATATCCAAACCATGAATGAAATTTGAAACTTTGTACCAAATTCCTATTGCCGGCACATACTCATCTCCTTCATTTACTTTAAGTTTTAACTTGTTTTTGATAATTGATTTTTCAAATCCTTCAAGATAAAGTTGAACTTCTTTTTGTCTCTTTTCAAGTTCATTAGAAATGGATTCACCATCTTCTTGTTTTACAATAAATTCAGGATCTGCATAAAGTAAGATAAGGTAAGTTTCATCTTCTTTGTCTAAATCCCAAAATTGTTCCATTTTCCAAATCCATTCTGAGTTTGAATTTCGATAAAGAGGACCATAAACAGTTTCACAGATATGAGAACGATTCCAAACGTAAAGTTTGTGTGGACATTTTTCTTCTTTTCGTGCATGATTAACCAAATGCAAAGCATGAGAATACTCATCTTTCCAATAATTGGTTATCTCTCCCGGTTTTAGATTTTTCGGAACTGTAAAATGACGTACTGTAATATTCTCAAAATCCTTAATGATGTTTTTAATTAAGAGATTCTTTCCTACACAATCTGGTCCAGCTATAATAAGATGTTTCATATGTTAAAATTTTGCTAAATTTTGAAATAGTTTACTTGGTCTTGTAGTTTTTGCATTGTTTTCTTCTGCTAAAATTTGATCTTGTCTTCTTTCTTCATCTGTATGTCCATTGAAATCTCGTGCTTCTTTAATATCAAGAGACTTTAAATTTTCATACGTTTGTTTTCTTTTAGCCAATCTAGACCATCCATTAAGATTTTTTTCATCTTCAAACATCTCATCTGTTGAATCAAAAAAATCATGAAAATTACGATTTGTTAATGAATTTAAAGATTCTTCCATCGCTGAAAGATAATGACCTTTGATTTTAGTAAAAAAGTACTCAATAGTATTAACATTTTTCATTTTACCAATTGAAAATTTAGTACCATATGGACTATTTTCATCTGAATCATTAGTAGTAACCAAGTAAAAGTTTCCTTCTGTTCCTTTATCAATAAAACCAACTGAATCTTGATTAAAAAATCCTGCTATTTTAATTAGATTTTGATGAAAACTTGGATCATTATTAAGATTAACAACTATGAAAGAATTTTCAGCATCATTAAGTTTTACTTTACCATTATTATTTTCTGGATATCCACCTTGTACTTTTGTAACTCCGTACTTTAAATTTTGTAACATTCGTACTAATTCTTTATTGGCACTATCTTTACTATTTCTTTTAACTTGTTCACCAGTTTCTAAATACTGTTGATAACCATACCATAAAGAAATTCCAGGATGTTGTGCTTTAATTTCTTTTCTCCATCCACTAATAGTTGCAATATCATGATTTTCCATCATGTAAAAAAATCTGTTAATTGATTTTTCAACAATAATTTCTCCTTTTAAAAATTGATCAAATTTGTTCATGTTCTTGATAAAATTTTGTTAATTCTTTTTTGTGTTCATCCCATTCTTCCGGTTTTTTCAAACCTAATAATACCAAATTATCAAAAGATTCTTTTCCACTGTTTAATTTCTCTTCAAGTGTAAAATGTTTTTTATCTCCAAACAATTCATCATCTAAAAGAGGATCATCAAAATAATCATAGAAATTTTCTGGTGTTAATTCAAGTACTTCATTCATCTTACTATTTACCTCTATTTTTCTAAACAATTGTCAATGGTTTGTTCTTCTTTTCAAACTGTTCTACTTTTAAAATATCTTCAATTTGTTTAAAACTTTCTTTTGTTTGGAATTTAGTAACCCCATATTTTGAATTAGCTTGCACATGTATTCTTGTTCCAAATTCTAACTCTTCAACCATTGAAAGCCAAAATGGATTTATCAAAACTTTCTTACCATCATCTGGTTTTGGTTGTCCATTCCATTCACTATGTTGTGTTAGTTTAATCATAGATGTTAATAATTTTAATAGTTCTAATTACCTACGATGATTAACTTTTAAAAAGTTTTCTTAGTTCTAGAATCCTACAACTAATGGCGTATCACACACCTCTATTCCATATCTTTCTATCACAAAAGCATTTGAAACTTCTTTTTTCATGATGTTTAAACTTCCGTTAACATCAGCATTAATTAATCTACCATTTTTAGTCTGGTAGAGACCTCTTTTAATCCTCTTTCCACTAAATTCCTTAATATCCTTATCTCCATACTTTGGTATGAAATCTCCATCCAAGAAACTTGCTTGGCTTGTGTAACTTTCTTCTCTTACAATAACTTTAATTCCTTGTAATTCAGCTTTGTAACTTATCATTTGAATTAAATTGTTAAATGGAATTGAAACAAACTTTTGATTATTAACTCTACCTAGATTTGTGTCTTGTTTCCAGCCTTGATTCTTACCGATAATTATAGTATTAAGGTCGTTAGAAATTGCATGATTCACTATGAATCTAGATGTCTTGTGAAAGTAATCTTTGATTTTATTGTTTCTCTTTAAGGATAAAGATTGAGTTCTTTTTGATGATTTAGTTTTGTTTACTGTTTCTAATTGTGAAGAGAGTTTTGCTTTAGTTTTGTTAAAGTATTGGTTAATACTCTTTACAGGTCTTCCGTTTACTATGATAGGTTTAGTTACATTAGAAGTTAAAGTTGCTAAGTTGTTTATGCCTAAATCAATTGATAAGTATTTTTGATTGTCTTGTAGTTTAGATTTTGATTCTACTTTGTAAAGCACTTCTACAGTATAGTATCCGTTTTTAGGAATAATACGAACTTGTTGAACCTTTTGTTGTTTGGTTTTGATAGTTCCTTTAACTAATGAAACAAATTTTTTGTTAATTTCTATTCCACCGAATTTGATAATTCCTTTCTTTAATTCTTTTCCTGAAATTCCATCTTCTGGAAATATCCCTATGTTTCTTCCATCTTTTTTAAGATACTTAGGTAATTTAACTTGTTGTTGATATTGTCCTTTTTGTTTTAACTTTAAAAGTGTAAAAAATGATTTCATGTTTTGATCTACTTGAAAAAGTACACATGTAGCCACTTTAGTAGGTAAAGCATAATAATCAACTTGTTTTTCTTTAACAAACTTTTTAATCAATTCAAACTTTCCTAGATATTTACCTGTTTCAAAATAATGTTGACGTACAGAATAAAGAGCTGAATTGTAAAGATTTTTAGATAAAAAACACAACATATCTAACTCTTGATAAAGAGGATTTGATTGTTTAATGATGTGTTGTTCTGATAAAATCATTTTAGTGTTTGTATGATTACAACTTTTACTATTTATTCCAAAATTTTTTGAAACTTTTTAATCTTCTTTTTCATCTTCAGACCAGTAAAAATTCAATAGTCGATAAAAATCATCCATTATGATTTTCATTTGTTTGTCAAACCAATTACTACCGATACAACCTCTGTGATCTTCTGTTAAAATTGAAACTTCTTTACCATCTTCATCAATTTCTAAAATATCACAAAAAGTTTCTACAGGAGGTAATAATTCAAGCATCTCAACATCTTCTAATCTTTTAATCTCATTTTCAACTACTTTTCTAAAAAGACAATTGTTTACAAGATAAGTAACAAAATGGTCACAATTATCAATTAAGATGTTTTCACCCTTGTTTGCTCGTTCTACAATATCGTAAACTACTTTAACGTTGGCTTTAAAATTATCTTTGTATAGTTGTGTACTCCAATCTTTGTAATCGTACTCATACCACTGTTCTTCGCTTCCCGGCGTTGCATAGTTTCCATCTTTGAAAACTTGTCCTAGTCTAATTTCTATTCTCATTATTCTAAAGTTTTAACATAGTTTTGCATCCAATCACATTGATCATTACATGGTAAAATTCCACAAGGATTCCACCTAAAAGTTAAACCGCTGGCACAATTTCTTTCGCCATTTCTTTCACTGTAAAGACAACAAGCATCTCTGCGTTCTTGGATTAATTTTTCTTTTTCTTTAATTGTCATGCTTTAAAACCTAATTTTTCAAGTTCTGCTTCAAAACTTCTCATGTAATAACAATCCTTATCACAAAGTTCATCATGTTCTTCAAAATCAGCTTCATAATTATTAGCAAAACAATACCAACTTCCGCAATTTTTCTCTTCAAAGAATGGACAACTTTTCCAATGTGCTTCCATTAATTTAGGCTGCATTATTCTGTTTTGCATTGCTTCTATCATCATATGATTTCTTTAATTTTAACTTGTCCTAAAGCAATTTGCAAATCTAAAACATCAATTTCTTTACCATTTTTCCAAACTCTGACTCCAGGATAATACTCACCTGGGACCTTTATCAATTCACACAATTTTTGAAATTTTAAAACATCTCTTGGATCTTTAATTTCAACTTCAAAAATTCCAGATTTTGGATATTGAAAACTTACTATGAAATTATCCATGAATCTTAAATCCTCTTGTAATTCATCAATTTCCCACTTCTTTCCTACAACAGTTCCATCAATTTGATAATAATAGTTTTGCAAAGTTCCTACTAAATTATCTTTGTAAAATCCTTTTAACTCTGCCCAAACATCTTTTGGCATAAAAGATTCTGGATTTTCATCAAAAGTTTTTTCAACTCCTTCAATTTTCCATTTACGAATGTTCTCACTTAATTCTTTAAATTCGTAAATAGGAATTTTAACATGTTTCATTATCTTTTGTTTTTATTAGACCATGTGTTGGTGTTAATGGTTTGATTTCTAAAAGTAAAGTATCAATAGTATTAGCATCTTCAGATGTTAGCTTACCATTTAAAAATCCTTCAGGTTCAAAGTACTTTTTAATTTCTTCCAACTTTTCTTCTGCTTGAAAAATCCATCCTTCTGTGGATGGTCTTAAACAAATTAACTTAATTGTCCGCTTTCCATATCGAAGAAAATAATCCTTACCTGGTGTAAAAAGATGTTTTGTCTCTATCTTAATTACGCAAATTTCTGTCATCATAATTGCAAATTTCTACTATTGTTTTAATTCAAAATTCTCAAAAAGTTTTGATTTAAAACTAAAAATCCCTCAATTTCTTAAGGGATTTCGACTGTGAATTATCTTGTTTTTACTTTTAGTTAATTGTTACCATTTTAGGTAATGCTTTTTCACAATGTTTAACCTTAATAGTAAGCAAACCTTTCTCTAAATTTGCCTTAATATCATTAAGATCATATCTGCTAGAATCTAATTGATAACCATACTTGAATGATTTTCTACTGATTCCTTTGTGGATTGTTTTCTTTTCTTCATTTTCGGTTTCTTCTACTTCTTTCTTATCGTAAGAAATTCTAAGCACATTACCATCTTCAATGTTAATTTTGATGTCTTCTTTATCAATTCCCACTGCCGCGACTTCAATTTCTAATCCTTCCTTTGTTTTTGTTACATCAACAGGATGATTAAATTTAAAATCTTCAATCGGTTCAAAAAGTGAATTTTCATTGAAAAAATTTCGGCATAGAATTGAAAATGGTTCTACGCCCCAACTATTTAAATAATTGTTTAATTGATTGTTGAATTTTACTAATTCATGCATTTTGTAATCCCTCCTTAGATTGGATATTATTTTAGTATTGTTAATTTTGTTTTTGTTTGCCTGAGCTAAACTCGGACAAAATTCACAGTCATGTTATCTATTCCAACTTTTTTGAACTAAGATTCTAAGTTGTATTCAGAAAAGAGATCTAACTCATTTCCAATTTCTTTAATTGTTCTTGAAAGTTGCAAACAAAGACCTTCTAACCACATCTGATAATCTTTGTTAGTCTTACTATTTTGTTCCATAATGAACTTTTGCTGATCTTCTGAAAAATCTTCAAAACATCTAACTTCCATTTCACCAGATTCTTCATTTTTCAACCTGAAGAAAATTCCTGATAATTTTCTGTTTTCTTGTATCATAGCCATGCTAAAAAATTTTCTAATTTTTTGTCAATTAATTGTTGCTTCTCTTTTAATTGCTTTTTCTTGTTTTCTCTTTTCAAACTTTTCAAATCAAAAATTGAAACTTCTTGTAATTCCGTTTTGTAACTTCCAACTTGTTGTTTACTAATGAGATAGGTCTTTACCTTAAATCCATAATAAAGTGCATTATCTTTATTACTAAACCATTTCTTAATATCAATTTTGATATGCTTGTTCTTTTCTTCAATATCAGTCTTAATTTTCTCTAAGAGTTTTTTACAAGCATCTTCATTTGTTGTTTGTCCTACTTTCTTTCTCCAATGAAAAAACAAAAAATTTCTATCTTCATACTGATATTCAGTTATTACTCTAAACCTTTCAACTACATTAAGTTCCAATAAATGATAATTGATATCATCTACTGTAATTCTAAGTGCTTCATTAGAATAATCCCAACTAAAATCATAATATCTACTATTAAGGTAAGAAACATCTGAAAGAAACTTAATCTTGCTAGGCCTTAAAAAAGTATCATCAACTTTAACAGTTTCAAAATTGATTACTTTTTCTTCATTACCTAAAATTTCCTTTAACTCTTCTAAAATTACCATAAAGAAATTATTTCCAAAATTATTAATACTATTATTCCTAGTTGACTTAAAATCATACTAAATCCCGAAATTAAGGTAGCAATTTCAGCTCCTTTAGAATTATTACAAAGAAAATCATTCGAAATTCCAAAAACGCCGGCACTTAAAATACCAAGTAAGCAAAAAGCAAAAAACCAATTTAAAATCATAATAAAAAACCGTTTGTGCTATTATTACACAAACGGTCCAAAAAGTTTTACTTTTTTCGGTATCGGTCTGCAAACCGTTTTAATTATCCAAGAACTACTTTATCATATCTTGGATTGTTGATAGTTTTTTCCAAAATTTTCATTGGAGTCATTTCACCACCAAGCAATGATGTCAAAATACTTGGGGAAAATCCCGAAACTAAGCATGTACCCTCTGCATCATGTTTTACAGGGCAATTTTCCATAGAAAGAACGTTTACTTTCCAGAAAATAATATCAGGTCTTTTGTATCCGGCTGCTTCATAAAGACTGTTTATCTTTGACATAGCTGTTACATCATGTCCACTAATACAAGAATTATTAAATTCCATGTCCGATATAATCATTATTTTTGTAGGCATTTCAGATTGAGGTACATTACCTTTAATAGCACAATCTAACAACATTCTAAAAGCTGCTTCGATATTTGTATCATATCCAACAGGTCCTTTAATTTGTTGTAATCTTGAAGATAAGCTTCCGGTTAATCTTTGTAACTTTGGTTCACTTGTGAAAGTAATGAAATGATCTCTAAACGGTCCTTCCATTCTTTCTGCTACATAAATTCCCAAAGAAATTGAAATATCCATTGCTGTAATACTTCCAGAAACTTTGCTATCCATAGAACCCGAAACATCAACCATTGGCATAATAGATTCTTTATTACCTTCCAAATAGTTAGGTAATTGCAACCATTGTGCATTTGCGGCATCAGGATTACTACAATTTCTTAAAGCGCGAATAATATCATATGGATAAGTAGCACTTGCATGCATTACTTTTTCACCTTTTTGAACAGATTGCACGTATTCTGTAAATCTAATTCCATCGTTTTTACCAAAAGCTTTCATGTAACGAGACATCGCAACTGATGGTACATGTTCATAATCAATTCTACCCCATTCTTTTTGACACATTGCTGTTTCTACTACTTTAGTTTTAGCAACGATGTACTTACGATAATCTGCTGGAGAAAGTTCCATTGCAACTCTAATTTTGTTTGCAATAAGTTTGTCTTCCTTAGAAACTTTTCCACCTAATCTAGGTAACCATTTTGATAATGTTTCGGCGAGTAATACATCTTCATTTAGTTTTTGTTTTAATAACTGTTTGTTTGTCATAAGTATCTTAGTTTTTAATTGTTATTATAATTGTTTATCATACTTTTCCTCTTATTCTTGATAACCACTTACTAAAAGTTAAAAATTTTAAAAATAATTAGAATAAATAGTAAAAAGAGTATTATAATGAAAGATAGAATACCTTATTGTTACTTATTAACTTTTATTCCAACCGGACAACTTTATTGTGGTATTAGATTTGCTAAAAATTGTCATCCAACAGATTTTTGGAAAAAATACTTCACTTCTTCAGATATTATCCATAAATTGATTAAAAATTATGGAATTGATTGTTTTACATATGAAATTTTAAGTACTTTTTCATCTAAAGAAGATGCCTTACGATATGAGTATGAATACTTAATTAATCATGATGCTGTAAAAAGTGAAAAATTTTTCAATAAATGTTACGGACGTGGATCTGGAATTTTTTCACACGATAATAAAGTTTTGATTTTTAAAGAAATTGATGGTAAAATTTCAGCCCATTGGCATAATAAAGATTATGAAATTCCTAATGGATGGACTATTGGACGTGGCACTCCTTCATGGAATAATGGAATTTCTATGGGTCCATGTACAAATGAGCGACGTAATAACATTTCCAACGCTCGTATTAATACAGAAAAAATTCAATGTCCATATTGTAATGAATTTTTTGATCCTGGTAATTTTTTACAATTTCATGGTAATAATTGTCTTATGAATCCAAATGTTAATAATTCTATTTTAGAGAAACGATCACTACGCGCCAAAGAATCTATGAAAAAACAAAAAGAAACAGGTACTTGGTATAAATTTACTTATACTGAAAATGATTGTATATGTCAATATTGTTACAAAATATGTGGAAATCCCGGAGCACGTGGTATTCATGAAAGTAGATGTGAATTAAATCCTAATCGAAAACTTTTTTATTGTCAATTTTGTAACAAAGAATTTAGTATGTTACGTGTTAAAAATGATCATGAAAAATCTTGTGAATTAAATCCTAATCGAAAACTTTTTTATTGTCAATTTTGTAACAAAGAATTTAATCTACTTCAAGCTAAAACACAACACGAGAAAAAATGTTTAGCAAATCCTAATCAAGAAATCAAAGAACTTTATTGTAGATTTTGTGGGAAAACCTACAAAGATAATGGTAATTTAAGTAAACATGAAAAAAAATGTAGATTAAATCCCATAAACTTTTTTTAATTCTATTTCACATTCTTCTTCTGTCATTTCATCAATTTTTTCTAAAATAGAATTAGCTATATCTGAATTTTTTAAAGTTTTAATTATGTACTCAATAATCTGATCTTCAACACCTGAATCTTTAGTAATTAAGCCAAATAAATCATCCCAACGTCCATATTCAGGAAAGTTAGCCATATTAGCAAGAAACAATTTTTGGTTATTCTTACCATCTGTGATATGTTTCCAAATTTTTCTGAAAATTTCACGTTCGCCTACACCACCTCGGATGTCACGAGACCAGAATAAAATTTTCATTGCTACAAGAGGATTTTCGGCAAAAGCCCGGTCAAACATTGTAACTAAATCTCTCATTTTAGATTTGTCATTTCTGTTTGATCTCATAGCGCCAATTGTGAAAAACAAATCCACACAATCACTTGAAGTTGTTGAGTTAGTTAAGCATCCATTTTCTGTAAAAGTGTCTGCTGTAGTCATTGCATTTAAAAGTGCGTTTGTTTGCATTTTGTTTTTGTTTTTAGTTAGTATTCGATTAATTAAAAAAATCCTTAGTTTCTATTACAACAAGTAACGAAAACTAAGGATTAAAAATCTAACAGGTTAACATTGTTTTCCCAATTTTGATTGCTGAATTGCTAACCTTTTCCTTCTCTGTAAAAATCGTTACAGGAACCTTTGTCCGTAAAAGCCACGAATAATTGCTGTATGGTTCCTTTTTAGTTCATTATTATGCGGCAATTTGAAAAAGTTTCAGTTTGCCATAAAATTTTCTGTAAAAATAGCACTTTTTCTTTTACTGAACTACTGTATCAAGAAAAAGTTACTAACAATTTTCTTAAATTTTTTCTTTATTTAATTTTTAGGATTATATTTACAATTATTAAAATGCCACCGTTTCATAATTCTATTTTCTCCTTCTTTTTCACACCAAGGACATTTTACAATTTTTGATTTATATCTATTTTTCCACATTTCTTCTGCTTTTTCTTTACCATATGTTAAAATCCATATATCATAAATAGATTTTTTATACATAGGATTTTTTTGACCTTGTACATTATTAGACCGTACTTGTCTTAATTCTGGTGTTATATTTTCTCTTGCTTTTAAACTCATTTTAAATTTTGATTCATCTGTTGCTTTTTTACCAGTATTAATTTCTCTTAATTTTTGTTTTGTTTCTTCCGACATTTTCTTTTTTGATTTTCCTTTTATAGATAATGATACTTTTTCACAAAATTCTATACTCATCTGTTTTCCTTTATTCCATGGTTCTCTATATGTTTTTCGTCCTTTTAAAGTATTACTTATTTTTTCTTTAGTTTCTTCTGCTAATTTTCCTCCTAATCCACCATCCTTAATATTATATCCAACATTTCTATCTTGTGAATTTAATTCTTTAATCCAATATTGTTCTCTTTCATTAAGTTCTTCTTGTGAATTACAAATTTCTAAGATTTCTTTTTTAAAATTTTCTTTACCATACTTTTTTAAAGCATTATTAAAATAAGGTTTACCAGAACCTAAGTAATTTTTAGATTCTTCTACAGTTCTTATAGATTGTCCTATATAAATTTTATTATTGATAAGATTTATTGTTTTATAAATATACATAATATTCTTTATTTTATATATTCATAAAAATTTTAGAGCTTTACTTATTTGTGGTATATAAAAATTGATATTTTAAATCCGTCCTTGTAAAAAATCTTCAAAAACATTACCAGAAATAAATGGCTTTGTAGTTTTTACTTTACCATGTTTTAATTTTTCTAAACTCCCTGGTGCCTTCCCGGTTTGTGGCATGTAAATTCTAGATGGCGCTCCTTTTACAGGTCTGTTGTGTGCTTTAAGCAATTCAAGATTTCCTAAAAAGTATTCAGCACATTCTTCTACATCATCATATCCCATCGCTTCAACTACTTCTTTAACAAGATGTTGAACAATAAACTTTTTTAATTGCTTCTCATCTGTATCAAAAAGATTAGTTCCTTCTGGTGTTGAATATGGAACAGATTTTGCTACACTTGCTATTGCTAATTGAACAACTTTAAGTGCTTCAATAGGAGGTAAATTAAGTTTCATATCATAGATTGCTGCTTTTGCATTTGGATTTAAACAATAAACCCCACAAAACCTATGGTGACCATCTAGAACATATCGACCATTAAGTGTTATAATAGGTAATCCTCCACACTCAACAGGTCTTCCCTTTACTGTATCATTAATTGCAACCATATCACTACCATTAAACTCATACTTGATAGATTTTTCAATAACTATCTCTTGTTGTGTTGGTGTTAATTTGTTTATGGGTACAGTTCCATTTGAAAATGAAATTTTTTCCCGACTACCACTATTTAAAATTGCTTGAATTTTAGGATCATTTGCAACATCTCCTAATCCTTCAACAAACTTTTCATAACTAAGATCAATTAATTTATCAAGATTTTTATCGTCTGCCATATTTTGGTATTATTTTTAGCTTCTTTTACTATCTATTTCATTTTTTCTTCTTTAAAATCAAAAAGAGGAAAAATCAATCTTCCTCTTTTCTATTGTCAATTTTAAATTAATTTTTACTGTTATTCAGCTTTTTGTTTTGCCCAGCCTTTTTTGATGTATTCTTCTGCTGTAGCTTTACCTAACATTTTACACATGTTGTCACCATTTTTGGATTTACCTCGTAGCATGTAACCTCCTCGTTTAGTTGTTGTTACTTCACATTCGAACATTTCTTCCATCTGTTTCGACTTCATATTGAACGCTTCAATCATTGTTTTAAGATTTTTTTAGTTTTGTTGTTATTATTACACTCAAGTTTTAAAAAGTTTTAGTTTTTCTTTATTCTGTAACCACTTCGGTAAATTTTTCATTAAAGAACATTTTGCTTCCGAATGAATTTTGTTCACTAACGGATTGACTTAACTCTTCTGCATTGATAAAAATTGGATCTCCTTTGTAATAGTAAACAGAATAGCCAACATCTTCAAGTTTCTTTTGTCTAGCAACTACCCAATCTGGATCTTCCATTGTAAAAGCCGGCATAGCTGGTATTGATAAAACTCCATTAGATTGTACTAACTTCCAATTAATTCCTTCTACTACAAGAATTTCCTTACCTAAAATTTTTTGAAATTCTTTCATTAATTTTGGCCAATTCTCAGATAACCAAATTTGACCTTGTTTAGTGTACACTAAGTATTGAGGACCATTAATTCTAAGAACTTGATGTCTATCTCTGTTTACAATAGTTCCTCTATTATTAACTTCCATTGCTTCATGTGTTTTTGGTATTAACTTTACCAATTCTCTGAAAATCCTGTTTTGATTACGGTCTTTTGCAAAAATTTTAGCAACTGTATCATACTTTACATCTAACCAATCTGCAAGTTCTTGATAATCTCTAGTTTTACTTGCTATAAAAATCATATCTTCAAGATCGTATTCCCATTGTTCATACTCGTTAATATCTTCAGTAATTGCTTTTCCTTTAAAAGCCGGTGCTGCTGCAATTGTTACAAAACCTAAAGTTCCTAAATTGTAAGAAATTTTGTAGTTAGCAGCTTCCTTTTCAGAATTAAAAACTATGATATCATCACCGAATCTAGAATAAAGTTCATATGCTTGCGATGGTTCTACATGAGTTTTAGAATCTCCGACATCTGTAGCTTCTGCCCAATTTACAATAACATCTGAATTTGGTGTTACTTCATCTGGAATTGCTTTACCATCATTTAACCAAACTAAAAATTCTTTTAAAGTTTTCTTGGCTCTGGAAAGATCAATTTCATCTGCTTCTCTAAGAGATTCTTTGATAAACTCATCTAAAGTTTGAATTCTCATTGTAATTAATTCTTTTTCCACATTGTTACTTCATCACCATCTGCCGATATCTTCTTAGATGTCCAATTACTTTTATCTTTTTCTGTCGGTTCTTCTCTAGTATATCCTTCTGCTTCTGCTGTTGCAATTTTATCTTCTAAAGTTTCTTCAATCTCTGCTTCTAACCAAAAAGTTTTTTCTACTGTATTATCCTTTTCTCCTATTTTAGCAGTACCAACTTCATAATAATTTTCACCCGGTTTTTCTGAATCTTTATCAAGTAATTTTAAATCTTTATACTTAGTACCTTTCTTTTCAAGTGTATCTTTGTAATCTTTAATTGCTGCTGGATCATTTGGATAAGTTCCTACATTATTATCTTCTTCTTCTGCTTTTGCAACTTGATCTTTTAAATTTTCTTGTGAATCATTAAATTCTGCTTGATCTGATTTGTTAAAAAGTTTGTTAACATTTTTAGCAACTTTATCCATTACTTGCAATTTAACATCAGCTTTTTTATCGCTTGCCCATTTTTCATTATTTGTCTTTTTGGCATTTTGTGTAATATCATCTTCTAATAATTTAACTTTATCATCAATAGATTTTTGCTTTGCTTCAATTGCCGCTTTTTGTTTTTCATACTTTTTACTATCTTTTTCATCATCACCTTTTCCATCTTTAATTAATCCAGCCATATCAAATTTGTTAAGATATTGAGTGTAAAAAGCTTTTCCGAATTTAGCTATTTTAACTTTTAGTGGAATTCTTGCTAATTGTTTTTCAATTGGATTTACATCATCTGCTTCATTAATCATCTCAAAATTACTTTCTAAAAGAACTTTATTGTACTCTGTAATAGTATTTTTGATATTAACAGACTCATTCAAACTTTGTTTACTTTTGAACTTGTCTAATCCTTTTTGATATTGGTTAAAACTTATCATCTGTGTATTATTATTTTAGTTTATTCATGGTACTCGCCCATTTTTAAATTATCTGTAATTTCATGAATACCTTCCATCATGTCTGGTATATTAATAAAAGCTGCATGTTTTGTAATTACTTTAATGAGATCGCTTTGAAATTTCTTTTGAGAACTAAAAGTTTGTGGAGCCCACATTTCATTAACAAAATTATCAAGTGTTATAATTCTTTGTTTCATAGTGTTTTTTTTTGTTACTTAAAATAATCTACTATTTGAAAAAATTTCCTTTTTTCAAATCATCTGCAATAATACCAAGTTGATGTGCCATTTCTTTTGGCTTAATTTTCTTAAAGTACTCTTCTACAATTTCTCTAACATCAGTATCAAATTCTTTTAAATCATCCATTTCATCTTCAGTAATTAAACCTTCTGTCATTAATTTATCAAGAACTCCTTTAAGATAATTCTTTTCTTCTTTATCGAGTTTCAATTCAATAATAGTTCTCCAATCAGCATGTCTTTTATCTTCCGGTTGTTCCATAATTTCAACAACTTCTGGATCTTTTAAAAGTCTGTCTACAATAGCTTTAACTTTTCTATTGTCTTTGTATTGTTGAACTAAATTTTTCCAACCACCTGCATCATTTGCAAAATCATAAAGTGTGCCACAAATTGCTGCTGCTACTAATCCCAACATTCCAGCAATTGTTGTAACTACTATACTTTCATCTACGTTTTTTTGATATTCATTTAAAGATTTAATTCTTTGTTTCATTTTCTTATTATAATTTTAAAATAACTTGTTAATTTTTGATGTTTTTTCTTCTTGTTTTTCTTCTATCATATCACACATTCTATGGCACATTGATTTATACTCACCTTTTTCCCATTCAGTAATAATATCACACATATAACTATTACCACCTGTTTTTCTGTATTTATCTATCAAAGTATAAATTGTTCTCTTTTCTTCTGGATGAAAATCGAAATAACGTAATAATTCTAAACGAATTAAAGAAGTTTCAATTTCTAAAAAATTTCCTTCATAAACATTATTTTTAGAAAGTTCTTTGTAAAGATCTGAATCTTTAGACAATCCTTCTAATTTAACAGAATTTGCCAATCCATTAGCTATCCATATTCTAATAGATTTAATAGTTAATATCAAAGTTGTCATTGCCATCAAAATGGCTGTAAAAATACTGGCATACTTTGAAATTATGATTAAAACGTTAGTATCTTCCATAAAAAATATCAGTCACTCATTTTTACTATTTATTCCAGATTATTTTACAAGTTTTTAATTCAAAATTCATTTCAATTTTTGTTACATGTACTCACGGAGCCATTTAATATTTTCTATTGTATCATTCTCATCTGGTAGTCCATCTATCTTATCTGCAATTAATTTCTTTACTAATTCCGGTTGATTATCAAAAATATCACTCACAAATTCGTAAAAAACATCATTATCAAAATATGGAACTAAATTAATTAAAGACATTGGTAAATCATCATGTCCACTTTGTGCTTCATAACGACCTTTAGAATTTAATCCAAAAGCCCCCAACTCTTCAAAAGTTTTCATCTCAGTAGGAATCAGTCTTTTAATTTTAATCAAGTTCTTTAATTCTCTAGCATACATCTCTTTATTATCGGCTTTAATCTTAATCCCTGGTTTTAAGTAGGTGTGTCCCGCTGCATGTTGTGTGTGCATGAAAATTTCCGGATAATACTCTCTATTTCTTTCCATTTTCTTAATTAAAACATCTCCCTTAAAGTTGATTTCGAGTACAACTCTTACAATATCAGCATTTAAAACTGAGAAAATTAAAGTTTCTAGGATGTAGGCAAAATCATCTACAGAATGCGTGTTTGAACGCCATAAACCAACTTGTCTTAATCTAAAAAACGAAGACTCATCATTAATAGTTGCAATTTTCTTAATCATTGCACGAGACTGTGTTTCAATTTTAAAGATATTAGCAATAGTGTAATCGCTTCCTACACCATCTCCCAAATCTATGGAAACTACAAATCTGTCATTCTTTTTGTCGATTGTGTTAGGATCAAATTCCGGATGCCATTTCAGTTCATCATAAGCACCTTCAAAATCATCAAAATCAAAAACTTCTTTCCATTTGTACTTTTTGCATGTTCTCTTTAAGTAAAGTAAGATATTACTATTAAGTAACATTCTTGAACTTGCAAGAAATTGATTACCATACTCTTGATTAAACAACTCTTCTGAACCTAAGTTTGCAATTTCTTTACGTTTCCACTCTTCATCTCGCCCTGGAACTTGCCACCAATCTACTCTTTGATGTTTAAACTCATTAGTACCTTCTATTGCACTTTGATAAATTTGATGGAATTTGTTTAAACCGTTAGGAGTTGAAGTAATAATAACCCGTGAGATATTAGAAGATGAAAGTGTTGGATATGTTGAACGCCAAAATGATTCAATGTAATTAGAATGGATGTGTGCAAACTCATCGGCATAAAGTAAGTGAATTGCAAAACCAATAGCTGCCGTTTTTGTAGTTGCTTGTGAAAACAAACGAACTCCATTATCAAACTTTAATTGTGTTTTAGCATTTTCAATAATCCCCGGTTTTAAAAAGAATGGTAAATTTTGATAGATTATCTTAATTTTGTCGATAATTTCTTTAGTAGTATCCATTTTATTAGCAAGTACTAAGATATTACGATCTGTATGAAAGCATAAGTACCATGCAATAAAAATTCCTGAACAAATGGTATTATGTGAAAGAATATCATTAGTATAATAACGATGATTTTTAGAATTAACTGTTAAATCAAACATTGAAATTTTACTTTTTGAAAATTTCAATGAAATAATTTTTTCTAGTCCATCTTTAGTTTGTATCAAATCTCCTACTTTAAGATCTTTAACAAAAATTTCATTCATGTTTTTATCAAAAATGATATGATTATCTGCACATTCAATTTGTTTGCCAAATTCTGTTTTTACTTTCCATTTGTAATATGGCTGTGTTAAATGAATTTTTATAGCAGGTTCCCATCCTGTATCTGTAAAAACATCAAAATTACAATCTAAACTATTAAGAATTTTTTTTGAAATATCATCTTGGTTGAGATCGATTTTTTGATATTCAATTTTTTCAATAAATTCAATGGTAAATAGGATCAATTTTCTTAATAGTTTCTTAATCATACAAAAAATCTAAACATTTTAAAATTGTTTCTTTTCTAAAAGTTTACTATACCAATTCCAAAGTTTCCACTTTAACCTCTCAAAAATGGTTAATTTTCTAATTTGTGAAAGAGTACCATAGTACAAATTTCCAATACTTGTTTCAAAAATTTCATCGGTTTTTCTATTCTTAATTGTTACTTTTGTTGTAAAAAGTTGACATTTTCCTATCTGCCTGCTAGCCAATAAGATATTGTACCTGTTTGTTGGATGTGCAAAATTAGTCAAAATTTCTTTTTGATAATCCCTAAGTTTAATTTTTCGAATTCCATCATCTGTCATTACTTGACAAAAACTGGCAAAATAATGGATATCCTTCATACATCGTGCAATAATCTTTTGTTCTTCTTTAGTATACTGAAAATTGATGTATGCTTTCCTAAGTGTAATATCACCTTCATGAAAACATGACATGTCTGCTTCAAGTCCATTTTCAATTCTCGATAAAGTTTCCTCTATTTTAATTGTACTCCAGATATTCTGTGCACTCATTAGATGTTTTCAATTTTTTCTATCTCACCAATTTCAGCTTCAGCATCTTCTGTTTCCATTTCATCCATTGCCATTCTAAGATTTCTAATCATATCTTTACTACCTCTTGAAACAACATCACCATTTTTCTTTGTAGGCGTACCATCTACTTCTAAAAATTCAACTTCCAAAGCTTCTTCTTTTTTCTTAACTTTGTAATCCTCTTTGATATTTTTGTAGTTGTTTTCCATTGAAGTAACATACTGAGCTAACAGTTTAGAAACATCCATCTTAGTTTTTTGTAGTGTACTAAGAACCTCGTAAGCTCTTGGATGATTGTTACCTTCATCAATATTCTCAATCATCTTAAGAATAGACCAATCTGAAATAATAGAAGTTTTTCGGAGATCTGAAACAATTAAAGTATCAATTTTCATCTTCTCTTGGATGTAACGCTCGCCCTTAATAACTTCATCTCCTAAGAAAAATTGTGCATTTGCCGAAACAATATCAGCCGAATCTCTAATTGCAACTAACGTAGCTTGTTCATTATCAAACTTTAAGCCACATTGTTTTGGTAGTATACTGTTTGCCTCTTCTGTTAAAGTCATCAAACTTTCTTCTTGACACTTGATTAAATCTTCAAGCTCTTTTCGTTCTTTAAGTTGTCTGCTTTTTTCTTCTGGTTCAAGTTGTTTTCTTTCTGGTTTTGTACCAGGTTTTGGACCTCTTTTTTTAGGACTCTTATCATCACTCATGATTTTTGTTATTATTTTGTAGAACCAACAAATGGAAGACGGTGCTTAACCTTAGAGTCATCTGCCAATATTAGAAGATGTGAATCTTGCACAATATTTTGGTTCAATATCAAACTTTGTTTTTCAAATGGTACAATTTCGCTGAATATCCTTAAATTGGTAAGTGCGATATTGCTAGCTGGTAAGAAGTAATTAATTTCACTATTAAAATCTTCAAATTCAAGATCTTCAATGGTTTGAGTAAAAACTACTTCTAATTGTGTGTTATTTTGTACTCCATCTTTAATTTTCCAAAGAGAAAAATTAAGTTGTTTAAAAATTGGAGACCAGTTTAAAAATAGTCCATTCCATTTATCACCGGTATTTTCTTGAGTATTAAAGAAGATTTGCTTTCCATTGATATTAAGAATGAAAAATCGCTCCGCGAATTGTGAAATTTTCCATCCCTTTATTTCTTTATCTTTCTCTACCAAACTATCCATGAAAACTTTTTCGAAACATCTTTTAGCAATCCAACCTGGAGCTGTAATCCAAGAATTATTAATAGAATCAAGATATTGTAAAACTTCTTTTTCTACCTCGATATCAAACTGAGATTCAGAAAGTACATCTACAATTTTTCCATAGAAATTTAGTTTACCTTGTCTAAATATCTGCAAATATTGACCTTTTTGATATTTGCGAATTACTTGCAATTTTAATCGTAAAACACTATCCGAAATCTTTTCAATTCTAACAGGATCTTCATGAATTAAAAATTTAGGCTTATTATCCTTAAACCAACATGAAAAAGCAAAACTATCTAATTTTGTGAATTTTGAAGTAAGTGCATACTCAACTCCTACTATTGATTTATCCGGTTCAAAGATAGAACTTAAATCATAATGAGAATCTGAAATTATTGTACCATGATTTTGAACAGGTACAGAGAAAATTTTAAGATTAGTATTGATGTACTTACGGATAGGATCAATTAAATTAGTACCGATATTTCTATTGTATTGTTGTGGTTTAGTAATCTTCAACGTTTCTTTTTCCATTTCGGCACCAAAAGCTTTAACTGAATCCATTGTAATTTCATCAAGTAGGTTTTGAATACTTTCTGGAGCGTAAGTATTGGCTTTTGCTCTGTAGATCATTAAATCAACTTTCCAATAACTCATCTGGCTAAGGAAATTCATCTCAGGTGAAGTAGATTTTACTTCATAAAGACGTTCTGAAAACATTGGAAAAAAGAGGATATCTCTTTGTTGTGGAAATTTACCTAATCCAAATTGTTCTTCAAAATTTTGTTTTACGATATGAACTTCAAATGGAGATTCATACTCAATTCCATATGGATTGTACTGTAAATCAAAACTCGGAAATTCATTATCAGGAACTAAAACTTTAGTACAAACAGGATTTTCCACTGAATAAAGAGTCCATTCTTTAAAAACAACATCAGCAGAATTTTTATCCGGTATTGCTCTCATGTAGATACAATCTAAACCAAACATGTTTTGAATACCATAAGCAAGTTGTTGTAGGATGTCGTTGCAAGGATTAATAAGGTAGGGATTGAAGCTTCCACCACAAGTAGTTAGAATAGAACCTTGCATAGATCCAAATTCCGCGCAAAAAAATCCAGGAGGAACATAGCCTAAATTAGTATCAGTAGCACTTTGTTCAACATTAAGTTTAACTCCTGAAATTACTATGTTACCTATTGAAGATAAAGTGTAACGAAATCTAAAATAAAAACCGGATTTTGGTAAAATGTTACGATTTGAAAGTGCTTCTAAATTCTCTTGTGTTAAAAGAGTCCAATAAGACCATGAGGATTTATCAACAGACCATGAGAATTCTTTAATCAAAGTTCCTAATCCCTGAACCTCTTCAGACCAACCTCTAATTCTTGTAACATTAACAAAAAGTTGGTTACTTTCAATAATAACAAATTGACCAGGAATACTAAGAGTAGCTGGCTTAAATTGATTTGCATTATTGTTATTAGGATTTAATCCTTGAAACATTGGTGCCGAACCGGTAGGAAAACTTTGTACGCAATTTTGTGACATTAACTAAATACCATCTTTTACTATTTATTCCAAATTATTTCGGAGGTCAATAGTAACTAAAATAGTGCCTTAGTTTCATAATAAAGTTTGAATGGATCTTTTGCCCAAAATTTATCATTTGTAATAGGATCTTTAAGACAATCTCCAACTTGCCAGTGACCTTTTGGAAATTTTTTGATACACATCCTAATTGCTTCCGGATCAATATCTACACCATAAAGAAGATCTTCTGTTAATTCTGGATAAACTTCCATACATGCTACCATGAGATTAGCGGAACCCACACATGGATCCAAAATAGTTTGACCAGGCTTCCATTCTAACATTTTAGCCATTTTAATTGCTATTTCTCTTGGTGTGTAAAATGAACCCTGTTGTTGTTTGGTTTTCTTATCAAGATGATCAGCATTACTGTATTCAAATTTTTGTTGTACATCTCCAGAATCTGTAATATCTAACAAATCCTTTTTTGTTTCTGCTTTCTTAGATTTTGGCATAATATCGCTCAATTAGTTTAATTTCATTTTTAGTTAGTTCAAAAATTCGATAAAAATCTTCATCTGTTACAGGTCCTTCTTCATAATTTGCTTTTATCCATGGTATGTAGCGTAACTTTATTACAGGATCAATTTTATGAAGATAACAAAAAGTAACAAACTTAGTTTGCATAGTTTTTACTATGTTTTCTGCAATAGTTTCAGTTTCGCACTTTAAACTTGAAAAAAATCCAATGAATGGAATTATCAAATCTTCTTTAGTATTTTTAGAACGATGTGAAAGAAAGTTTTTAGTACTTTTTCGGTACAAAATTTCTCCAGGTTCTGGATGAACATACTGATTATTAGTGTAAGGTGCTTTTCCCCACCAATTACCTTGCTTATCATATCCATCTGTAAAAATTCTGTTCTTTTTCCAAATCTCTTTATTTCCAAGAGAAGAAACATCAACAAAATTCACTCTAATCCCTAAGTACTCATTACGATCTACAATATCTTTTACCGGTTTAAAATTTCTGTGTTTAACAATTTTGTTTAAAAGTTGATACTCTTTCCAAAGATCATTAATTTCTCCTATCTTAATTTTACCTAACTCTGAAAATTTGAAAATTGCAATATCTGAAAGAATACGGATATCAAAATTTTTCCTTGATTCATCTGCACTAATTTTAATCAACTTTTCAATCTTTGGAATTAAAAATTCTTCAATTAGTTTCTCGTCATTAGAATTGTAGATATCAATAGTTGCTCGATAAAAATTAAGAAATGGCTGCAAGCTAATTATGCAACCATTATCTTGAAAATCAACAATTTCTCTAACCAATTTATCAGCTATTAAAACATGAAGATTACTACTGTAAGGAGGATTAATGATAATTTTAGAAAATTTCATTCTGCAAAAAATTTTCTTCTTGCATCATTAATCAACATACCATTATAGTTGTTAATTAACTCTCCGTTTTGCCAAGCACCCCACACTTTTGCTTCACAATGATAAAACATTGTATCGCCATTTTGTGCAAATTTTCCATGTTCTGTAATAAAAACAATCAAATTTGGACTAATTTTGGTTAGTCCCCTAAGTGTGCTCCATTGATTTTTGTAAAATGCACGATTTGCTGGATCATTAGAAACTTTAGCTTTTGCCTCAATAAAAATAGCCTTTCCTGTGGCTGGATCATAGTGTAAAGCATCCACATCAGTCCATCCATAAATACCAAAATCTAGTCCTTTAAAACTTCCTTTAACATTGTAATAGGATTCATTCCTTATTTCTGGAATTCCTTTATTTTCCATTATTTTTTCTTTATTTTTGAATTTGCAATTTTTTCACTTCTTTGTTGTTGTCTTTTTTGTGCCTCTTCGATACCATATTTTTCAACCCAAATTTCAAAAAACGTTCTCCCATACATTGGATTTTTTTCTCCACTTTTCTGTTTAGATAAAAATTCTTTAGTTTCTTTAGTATGTGTTTTTCCTTTAAAAGATGGAGGTTTTAATTCTGGATATTCTTCTTGTAAAGCAATAATAGATTTACGAATTTTTGTTTTTGTTTCTTCTTTACAAACATTAGTACCATTACGTTTCTTTGTTTCTAAACCTTTTTGTATGGATTCTTTAGAAATCTTTTTTCCTTTATTACTTTCACTAATTTTCTTTTTATGTTCTTCAGATTTAACTATTCCTTTTCTTTGTTTAGACATTTCTATTTTTTGTTCTTCTGTTCGTTTACTACCTAAAGCATATTGATTACCTTTGCTTAATTCACCTATTTTCTTTTTTGTTTCTTCTGTATGCTTTTTTCCTGTATGAGAAATTGATAATTTTTTCTTTGATTCTTCTGTATGACTATTTTTATTATTTCTTTTTCGTGTTTCAATAGATTTAATGTAGACTATTGAATCTCTATTTTTATTATTTTTTGTTGTATTTAAACTCCAAATTTTTAATAATTCATCTTTATTTGGATGATTTGATATCGTATCTCCGCCTGTTCCGCCGGTTGTAATATTATAACCTATTTTAAAATTTGGTAACTTAAGTTTTTTAATCCAAAAAATTTCTCTTTCATTAAGTTTTTCTTTAGTATCACAAATTTCTAAAATTTCTTTTTTAAAATTTTCTTTACCATACTTTTTAAATGCTTTTTGTAATAAATCTCCAGAACCTAAATACCAATTAGTTTTTTCTGGTACATTTTCACATTTTCCAACATAGATTTTACCATTTACTAAATTTGTTGTTTTGTAGATGTACATGTAGAATTGATTTTTTAATTGTATCCTTTCTACTATTTATTCTGATTATTTTTAGACAAACCCCGCTATGGATTTAATCTACATTATTTCTTCTAAAACTTTAAGTTCTTTTAAAAATTCTTGTCCACAATATTCCAAAATTTCATTAAATTCTCTTTTTGAAGAATAATTTAATTGACACCATTTTAAAATTACTTCTTCTGGAATATTATTAATTTTAGCCCTTTCAACTTGTTTTTTTGCTTTTACTTCTTTAAAAGCTTGATAAATCCAAGATGGAGATTTACTGTATAATGGACCAATACTTTGTGCCCAATAATTAACAACTTCACCATGATTAATTCCATTAAGATTTAAAGCCGCAGCTTGTAATGGATATTTAATAGCAAAAGTACGTTGCAACATAAAAAAATTAGATCCTTTTTCATAATTTAATATCTTATCAAATTCTTTAGGATTTGAAAACATCATGTTAACATAATCCCAAACAGTTGATTTTGACGGTTTCATATCAACAAAATCTTCTTTTGGTTTTTGTACTACCGGTTCACCAAAAAGACAAACAGTTTTAATTTCTTTAGTTTTAGCCATTCTAAAATAATGATTTTGCTTTATTCTTTGGTTTTACATCCTTTATTGTTGCAATATCTCTGAATAAATCAGATTCTACTGATGTAAAATTCTGTTTGTAGTATTCAGTTCCTTCCAAAAGTTTTGACATTGTAATTCCTTGCAAACTTTTCATTTCTTCTGTTCTTAGAGTTTCATAGTGTTTTTCAAAATTATTCTGAATAATTAATGGAATTGTCATCCTATTGAGATAAACTAATTTTGCATTTAACATCAATTTTTCCATCAAATCATTAATCTCTAAATCCTTATTGTAAAGTTGCTTTATTGTCTTTTGAAAAATGGGATAAACATCTGGATATTCTAACATTTTCGGAAGATTACAACCATTACCTCTATCTAAAATTGCTTCTTGAATTACTTTAGCTTTAACAGGTGTAATTTTGTTATTAACTACTTTTCCCGAAGATTGTGTTGTTTGCCAACTTAAAATTGGTAGAACATTGTCACCTTCATCTCCACAAACTATCTTTTCAAAAAGAACATCTTCCGGATTAATTTCAGTTAATTTAGTTTGTTCTATCAAATTCTGAATTATCGAAAATGGTGTTGGAATTAAAGTAGAACTCAAATTGAAAAAAACATCAAACTCGTCTTCTAATGAAATTTCAGCTTCTACCTTCTTTTTTTCAACCCATTTTGAAAACCCCGTTTTTCCGATAACTTGACGAGATGTCGATTTTGCATTAAAAACTACAACAAAATTATCATCATTATAGTCAACAAGTTGTGTCATATCACCATCACCAGTACAAAGAATTACATTGTGTCCTTCATTGTACAATTTATCACTCCAAAAGTACATTAAATCGTCTCCTTCACAAGAATAAAGTGAAGATGTAACAACTCCTTGTTTTTTTAAAATTTCCACAAACTCTTTATTAATAGACTGAAAAGCTTCCCAATTCACAGAATTATCTCTGGTTCTAGTTGCTTTGTAATTACTATCAATTTCCTTTCTCCAAGAACCAAAATCTGTAGTGTAAATAATACCATCAACAGGACCTACCATTCTTGTTAAAAAAGCAAAATCAGTAGCTAACTTCCGCATGTAAACATCACAATCTCTTTTATTGTCAAGCATAACAGTTTTAGTAAAAACGTTTGCTGCGAAAAGAGATTTGTATGCAAAATTTGTACCGTCAAAAATGAGGTAAAGTTTGTTAGTCAACATAATATCCGTATTCTTTTAGTAATTTTTTTGAACTTTCCAACATCTGATTTCTTAATGGAACAAGAGACATCATTGCTACAAGATTACCTTCGTAAACTTTTCTGCGCTTTAAAAATCCATCTTTTGTTACAATAACTAACCAGTATTTTCCTAGTCCTTCTTTAAAAACTTCCATTTTATCACGTGGTAATAATCTAAAAGTATCAAGAATTAAATCTCTCATATCATGCTTAGTATATCGAACACCTGGCATACCACCTCTTTGAGATTCATGTCGACCACTTCCAATTTTTCTACCATTTTCACTTGTCATTAATTTATTTTTCTATTTTTTTAAAATCAAAAAATTTATGTTTATTATTTTTTACAATATATCGTGTAGTATTAAAATTCTCAACAACATCCATAATATGAAAAAAATCTCCTAATAATTCATTATTTTCTTTTTTAAAAACTCTAAAAAAATATGGTAATTTTTCTCCTTGTGTTTTTCGTCCTTTTTGTAAAAGTTCTAATGATTGTTCTTTTGTAAGATTATTATAAAATTTTTGTAAACTAATACTATTTTGTAATTTTTGTTCTTCCGATTGTTTTCGTCCTTTTAAAGCTTTACTAATTTTTTGTTTTACTTCTTCTGAACATTTTCTTCCTTTATTATGTTTATTTCCTAGATTAGCTATTCCTATTTTTCTTTTATGTTCATCTGATTTTTTCATACCTTTTCTAGTTTTACTCATTTTTTCTCTTGTTTCTATAGATAATGGTATTCCTTTTTTATGACTTGGTTTATCCTTTCTATTTTTACTTTGTCTTAATTTTAATTCTTCTGTATATCCACTCCCACCATTTTGTAAATTATAACCAATATTTGAATTTAATGAATTAAATTCTTTAATCCAAAATTTTTCTTTCTTATTAAGTTCTTCAAGTGAATTACAAACTTCTAAAATTTCTTTTTTAAAATTTTCTTTACCATATTTTTTTAAAGCATTAATAAAATAAGGTTGTCCTGAACCTAAATAATTTTTAGTTTCTTTTATAGATTTTGTACTTTGCCCAATATAAATTTTCCCATTTATTAAATTTGTTGTTTTATAAATATACATAAAAACTTTATTTTTATTATATATTCTATTTTCAAAATGATAAACAACAATACAATTAAAGTTTTACTACTGTATAATCAGAATTATTTTTAATATTTTCTAAAAACCATTTTCCTTGTGAAGATGATTCAGTAAAAGAATTATATTCATCTTCTGTTATACCACAATATTTATAGTGTTGTCCACTATTCTTGAAAATTACTATTAAAGATTTTTCATCTGCATCAAAAATAGTTTGATCAATTAAACTACTATCCCAAACTTCACAAATTTTTGTCATGTTATCTTAATTTTTTAAATTTTTACTCTGTTTCTAAATGGTGTTCCACATTTTGGACAATGAAAAATTATCCAGTCTTCATCTCCAATTTTTACTGTTTTAGACCAAGAACAACAAGCATCAAAAAAAGTTCCACAATTATTGCAAATTGCATCTACATCAATAATTCTACCTTGTCTTTTGTTTACGTTCTTACTCATCCTTGCCACCAGTAGTATCCTAAAATAGTTCCAACTAAAAATTCTTTAGGCTTTACAATTTCTTTCATCTCATTCCAATTAAAATTAGAAAGATGTGTTTCATGAACGTTCCCCTCTGATGGTCCTTGTGGATAATCAATAATTGGAATTGAAATTATCAAATTCTTTGTATGCTGTTTTAATCTTTCAATTACTGTAATAGCATCTTGTTTTTCAAGATGTTCTAAAATATCACCTGCTATTATTAAATCAAAAGTTGGTAATTTAGAAAAATCTACCTCTTTAACATCTTGAACAATAATATGCTCATACTTAGATTTTAAATTGTACTTCTCAATGTATGGTTCAAAAACTTCAACACCATACCATTTTTGATTATCCTCTGTCGGTTTTCCACTTCTTAAAAGAGTAGAATAAGTACCACATCCTGGACCTACATCTAGAATTAATCTTGGTTGAATTTGATTAAACCACTCCCTTACAATAAACTTATTCTCTGTTGCACTTCCTGGCATATGTTACCAAAATTTTACCAATTCTTTAAATTCTTTATTACAACTTGGACAACTAAAAATTGCCCAACTTTTTCCTTCTTTATCTTTTCTAACATTATTTTCTGTAACATATGCTCTGAAATCTGTTTTACAATCTTCACATGTTCCTCTAACGTCAATATGTCTTGGTCTCATCATACGATGTATCATTATTCCTTCCATGCTATTGATTTACTATTGTTTGGAGTTTAAAAACTAAACCTAGTAATGAAATACTTGAATCAATCACTAAATTTCTTTGTGCTTGATAGTGTGCAATTTCAATTAAAATTTGTGGTATTTTACCAATTTTAGCTGGATAAAACTCTCTAAGATATTCCACAAAATCTTGTCCTAGAGATTGCATTACATCATCAACTTTGTTCACATACTGTCCCATTAAAAGAACGTAATTAGCATAAGGATCTGAACCTGTCATAATAATTTTGTAGACGTCTTCAAAATTATAATTTAAAACTTTAATGTCTTCAATACTAATCTCCTTAATTCCTTTATCATAGAATGATTGTGTTTTAGAAACTAGAGAACGCATTGATGGAAAATTACGCTTTACAAACTCAATTGCTGCATCTTTTGAAATTGTAATTTCTAGTGTTTTCATCAAACCCATAATTCGTTTAATGTACTTTACTGTCAATTCTTTTTCTTCTTCTTTTGAAATGGGATTAAAATTGATACAACAAAATCTGTCTTGAATTGGTTGTGGCACTTTATTGATAAAATTACAAGTACCGATAAATCTAGCAATTCCCAATTCTGAATACTTTTCAATAGTAGCTCGTAATGCTTTAAAAGCTGCATCTGAAAGATTATCACATTCATCTAAAAAAATTACTTTAATTGTTTCTTTTCCATCTAAAACAGAAATTGAAGAACAAAAATCAACAATTTTAGTACGCACTAAATCTACACCTGTTTCATCTGATGCATTAACATAAAGTGTTGGTAAATTTTTTGTTAAAATTTTTGCTAAACTTGTTTTTCCACTACCTTGTGGACCATAAAATAAAATATTTTGTTTTATTTGTCCATCTCCAATTTCTTTACGAATTCTATCTGATAATATAATTTCTTCTAATGATTTTGGTCTATATTTTCCGGTAAATAATTGCAATTGATTATTCATAATTAAATTTAATTTTATATATTTATTATTCAAAAATAATAAAAAGTTTTATTAAAAACTTGTTATTTTTTGATGAGAAAATAAACGGAATTGTACCCTACATTATTGTAGAGTACTTTGACGTTTCACAGGGAACCAAACGTCTTATTTAAAAGTGTTTGCTGTTCTTGGTTTGGGTAGATTCTTAATTTAAGTGCTCTGTTCATAAGTTTGTGATTCTATATTCTATCTATTCATCGACTTTTTAAAACTATTTCGCCTTTGTGAATACATACAATAAAATAGGGTATAATTCCGTAATTAAATAAAACAAACTCCTCTCTCATAATTAGGTAGTAATTTTAAGATGTACTCACGATTTTCTGTAAAAATTGGAATTTCTTTATCAATTATCCAAGCACTACGTTCATACAAAATCCCCGGTACTTCTTTCCCTTGATGTACCATAATATCAATAATTTTACCAACTTCAAGTGTATTCTGACCAATTAAATCAAGAGATTCAATTTGTCTTGGTTTGAAACTGATATTATCTTGAGGTCTAACCCACAATTGATTTTTCTTAATTGTACACCATCCTCTTTGTTTAAAAATTCTTAAATCTTCCCATTCAATTCCCTTTTCTTCTCTCAACATTTGACAAACTTCATCCACATTTTTACAACTAAGTTTGCTAGCTGAAAAGTATGCTTGACCTAAAGCTTGTTTTGAATTACGAATTCCATCTTGTTGTCTCCAAATGAAACAATTAACAACTTCTTGTGGATTAAAAGCTTCAAAACTAAGAACTCTTGCATCAAATTGTGCAAGTTTAAAGTTCATGATATTACTTGCTGAATATTCTCCGGCTGCCGGATATTTAATATGCCATGTATCACACTCTCGTGCAAGTCTGAGTTGATTAAATTTTGATGTAGCTAAACTTGCTGCAACAGAGCACATCTTTTGGATTTGACCATCAAACCACATGTTAGTCTTTTCATTATCAAGGTCAGTAAGCAATATTGAAATTTCATCAGATTGTGTATAACCTAATTTAGCACCCTGGATATTTTCACAAAGATATCTAGTTGTTTCTATCATATCTTGCATCAAACCATAATCAAATGGTTTGTTAAGACCTTTGGTGTACGTTGAAAAAGCCTTACCATCAATACGAATTATTACATAGCTTTTTAATTTTACTCTTGTTCTTAGAGATTTTTCATTGATTTTCATTCGATCTTCTAATGAAATCTGCTTATCTTGGAGACGTCTGCATTCATCACAAACTAAATTATCAAGTTTGGTCATCTGTTCGATAGTTCTTTCTGCACCATTTTCGAGACCTAATTCTTTTTCTAAGTCACTGACAACTTGTCCAGTGATATGTTCTCTCCAAATTTTGATACAATTTTCACAGTTTCTTTTCATTTCTTCTTTTTTCTAGTTTTTCAAAAAATTCTTTCAAATAATTGTAATGTTCTACAACTAAAACCTTCTTTTCTTCTAACCAGTAAGGATAGTGTAAGAAAAGATAGGCATATAGCAATAAAATCAACATTACAATCATACTATTCTACTTGATATGCTTTCATTAATTCCGCTTTTAATGCTTCTTTCGATTCTGCTGGTAATTCTAAATTTTCATCAACAAAATCTAACTTACCTTGAAAGTACACTCTTTCAAGTATTTTGCAAAGATTATCAAACATTTCCGGTTTTGGATATGCTACTATCCTTACTATTTCATCAATTGTTTTTTCTTGAATTTCTTTTGTCATAATTTTACTATTTTTATTATTAATTAAACTCGATAAGTTTGAAAAGTTTTAGTTTAGCTTCATACCTTGCTACTTCCTTTTGAATTAAATCTTCTTTATTAAGCCCAATGTGTTCTAACTTTGCTATTGTTGCATAACCTGCTAATTTACTGTTACCACTTGCTTGTAGTTGCCATTCTTTTTGATATTCTTTTGTTACTTTACACTCCACAAAAGCATCTTCAGTTCTAATAACTACTTTACTACCAACTACCGGTATCCAGTAAGTATAATGAACGTACTTTTGATTTTTATTCCAACTGTGTTTTCCATTAAGTAAAGTACGAAAAGATTGCCAATCTTCTTTTTTAGCAACATAAGCAAGTGCATAATAAGCAACATCAATATCAAAAACAAATCCTTCTTTTCTTAAAACTTCTGCTACTTCAAGATAATCCGTAAATCCTTTTTCTTTAATTAATTTCCAAGCCACTCGTTTTACTTCAATACGAGCTAATTGTGTTGCTTTTAATGAAATTGCCATATTTTAAATTTTTGCTAGTTAGACACATCCGCCACAACATCCAGGATCAACATTATCATTTACCATTTCTGTAATTGCTTCTTTTAGTTCTGAATCAAAATTACAATCTTCTGGAAATTCTACACTCCAATCTCCTTGTTCAACATGTTCACACCAATTATCATCAAACCTAACTCTTCCTCCAGAAGAAAGTGAACTATCCCATTCGTAAACAGTTCCATCTACAGAAAAAGTTAAAGTTCCATAACAAGCACAAGGCCAGGTTCCTGTGTAATCCAAAAATTTTAATTCATGTTTCATCTCTTTTCTTTTAGTTTAAATTAGTAGACTGTAAAAATAACAAAAATGGTGACACAAATAGTCACCATATTAAAAAAACTTACTAACAATTTTAACTAGATTTTCTTTTATTGTTAATAGGAACTCAAATGAAAGTTTGAGAGTTCACAATTTTATCATTTACCATTGATAGAAAGTGAAAGTGTAACCAATACTGATACAGGGTCCTGCTGTTATAGCAAATTTCTTGCCTAAAAAATCGTAGCCCGGGACAATACCCATTCCCAATTGTAATCCAATAGCATGATGTTTCTTTTTAGCATTTTTAATTGCTATCGGATCTACTAAGGTAGTAACATTACTAAACATTACCTTTTGATTACTACTTTTCAAAATTACATTTAAATCTTTAGTAAGAAAAATTTCAATTGGAATCCTAATTCCATAATTAAACTCATTACAAGATAATTCACAACCCTTAATTTTTATAGACAACTCACTATTAATCAATTCATCAGACCAATTTACTTTAAAAGTAGTATCTATTCCCTGTACTAAATGGATTATTTTATCTTCTTTAATTGTATCTTGAACTATGATATCAAAATTTTTTTCTTTTAAAATTTGAAAATCTTTAATAGTATTAGCCATTTGATTATTATCCTGTTTTAACTTTGAGATGTCGTTTTCTAATTTACTTTTAGTTTCTAGCAAAATTAACTTCTCATTATAAACACTATCTATCTCTCTTTTAACAAGATAAACACTATCTTGTAATAGTGTGATATTTTCTTCACACATCTCTATCTTCTCGTTAGCACAGTCCAATTGTTTACTTTTATGCGAACATGTTGAAAAGGAAACAATTAGTGCAAATACTTGGGCTACAATTACTGTAATAGCAATAATTCTAAGAATTGCAATTTTCATATGAAAAATATCTTTTTTTATTATTTATTCCGGATTTTTCTGGTAATTTTTTAAATGAAAAAGACTCTCTGATTAAGAGAGCCTTATAATTACTTTTCAAATCTTTTTAGGTAGTCATTAAGTTCTACCGGCTTGTAGTTTTCTTCCTCAATAGAAAGCCTTAGATGTCTCTTTGAGTAAAAAGCGTAATCTTCTGCTCTTCTACCTTCGGTATCCTCTGGTGGAGAATCTGGACTAATCTCGCGTACTTTAGAATGGAAGTGTCCATGTATGTTGTACCGAATTTTAATTCCCAATTCCGCTTCAATTGCTTCAATATCCATAGGCTTGTGTGAAAGTAAAATTTCATCACAAATGATAAGATAGTGCTTGTGTACTTCATCAAAACCCTTAGTTAGGTACCAAGCTGAATTTCTATCATGATTACCTTTAATGAGAATTTTACGTCCTGGAAGAGGTGCCAAAATTTCATTAAGTGTTCCTTGTTTAGCAAAAATTACATCACCAAGATGAATTACAACATCTTTTTCTTCTACCATATCTTTCCAATTTTCACAAATTAATTCACCATGATTTTCCGGACGATTTTCATACTTAATTATTGATTTATGATTCCAGTGCGTATCAGTAATTAACCACACTTTTCCCAAATTCGGTGCTATGAAATTTTGTACTATTCCATTCATTTTCTTTTGATTTTGTACTGTAAAAATACTAAAAATTTTGATATGAAACTCTTTAAAAACAGAAAAGTTGCTAACAATTGTCAACAACTTTATCTCCCAAATCCACTCCCTCCAGGATTTTTTCAAAATCCTCAAAAATTTTCTCGGTGTTTATCCTTCAATTTTAGCAATTAAAAGATTCATCAATTGAATTTCACCTTTTGTCATTTCAATTACAACAGGTTCTTCCTCATGTTCTTGATAAACTTTGATATCATAACCATCGCCTGAAACCCATTCTACAACTTCCATAAAATCATTTTCACCTGATAAGTAACAAGCTTTCTTTAATTCACAAGCTGCATATTTTAAAGTTCCTTCTGCAATATCTCTGTCTTCAACATGAAAATAGTCTTCATCTTCAATTTCTTGATTTACTGTAGGATATTGACATTCAATACAATCATCTGTATCATTAAAATCGGGACATTCTGTTTCATTCTCAATAACTTGGTTCTTTATCTGATTGTACACCTTTTCATTCGACTCTACTTTCTCATATCCATTTATTCCCATTCTATAGTTATCATGTACAACATCTGTCCATTTTACATCAAACAATAATGCAAAATCATTAAGAGTAAATTTTAATTTAGGTTGATATCTTTTAATTCTTTCATAAACTTCCTTTATCCAATTTATCGACACATCAGGATCTTCATTACCTAATTCATCAATTGCATATTGTTCAATAGCATCTTTTGATTCTTCATAGTCAAAATCTCCAAATTCATCAACACAAAGATCATAAAAATCTTCTGCAAATTGTGCCGGATCTACATCATCCCAATCCATTTCATCATCTAAGTCTTCTTCCTTTTCAACAAGTTCTGGATAACCGTAGATATGGTATTGACCATTAAATTCTACATCCCATCCTTCTTTATCAGCAATCAATTTTAGATATCTTGATACCAAGCCTGCTGCTGCATAAAAATCCATTTTTCTAAGAGCTTCTGTTACTTCTTTAGATGTAGTAAAGCCATGCTCTTCAATTAGTTGTTCTGCCACGTTGTACGTGTCAAGTTGTGTCATCTGTTTCATCTTATTCTAGTTTAATTAGTTTACGAGTTTATTCTTACAGTTTTAGTTACATGTGGTCCTCTTGGTGAACATATTCCAGAACGAACATCAGCAGTATCTTCCCACATTTCTCTTAAAGTATGATATCTTTCTCTTTCTTTAATAATATCATTTTGCATACCTCTTGATAATAATTCATCAGGTAAAGATTCTAATTTTCTTAATAATCTTGCAATCATTCTAAGATGTTCTTGAATTAAACACCAATCAGTAATTTTTGTATTTTGAGAAAATTCATCTGCCCAACCCCACCATTCTTTATTATTTCTCGGAAAAAGATAATTTTGTAATTGTTTTCTTGTACGCCAATTCATCGGATTTTCCTCAATTTCTTGCCTGCGTAGTTCTTTAATCTTTAATTTTGTTTCTTCTTTTGTCATCTTATTATAGTTTAATTAGTTTAATCTCTTTTGTAGCTAACTTCATCATTAATTTTTATAGTTACTTTTGCAATACATTCTGGACATGCAATCAAGTATGATGGAATTTTAGAATATCTACCAAAAACTGCTTCACAATCTTTAATTCCGGCAGAAAATTCACATTCACAATTAGGACAAACAAAATTTAATGGTTCAATAGCTTTACCATGTTTTTTTAATTTCAATCATAGGTGTAATAATTTTATTGTTATTATTACACGCAATAAAGAAAAAGTTTTGTTTTATCTTCCAAGTTCTACCTTAGAATACTGATAATTTCTTATTAAGCTATCTAAATCTGTAGTTGCATTGATTTCATTCCAAATTAGTAACAAATCTTGTTCATACTTTTCGTAAGTAGCATATCTCTTGTTACTTAAATTCACAAAATTTTTCAAAAGATCCTCTTCTGTTTTAGAATGACCAAGATAAGTTTTCCTCAATTTCTTTAAGTATGGATCAATACTTTGATTAGGATGTGCATACTTCCACCTACCTGAAATTTGATCTAATGGTCTGCCATCATAAGCCCCCATATTAAAAACTGAGTTAGTGTGTCTTGCTAAACCGGTTGTTCCATAATGAGATTCTAACAGTCCTTGACACAATGGTAATCTTGGATCAATATTGTACTCATCACAAGCATTTAACATTACAAGCGCCGAAATATTGTGTGTTTTTACTTTAGAATCCATGAATCCTTGCATTGCATCTACAACTGCAGATTTGTACTTCCAATGGTTTAACTCAATTTCAGCTTTGTAATTGTGGTTGTAAACATCTTTTTTGAAAGCAAGGTACAAAATAATACCCATTCCTAAAGCTACTACAGAAACAATTGATAATAAAGTGTTAATTAAAAATCGTTTCCAACTGAATTTCTTTTGATTTTCTCTACTGATAATGATGGGATTTTGTTGAATTAATTGTTCCGCATCTGGTACTGAATTTAAACCATCAAGTCTACTTGGATTAGTTTCTTCCATTCGTTTAATTTTCGTTAATACTATTATTTACTCCAGTTTTTCTGGAGAGTGTTATTGACAAACTTTTGCCAAATTAAAAAATCTCTAATTTCATTGGTAGATATCTTCAGAATAAAGTTCTTTAAAACCGGTTTTGCAAACTTGTCCACAAGCTATTGCAACTTCCATTCCTTCTATTCTATTAACATATCTTCCTTTTGAGGTGTAAAATCCTTGATCTTCAAGTTTTCTACTAACTTCCTCTGGAAATCTCCTCATTATATCATGATGTCTAAAACCAATTTCAATATCACAGATGTCATTAGTCCAATACATACCTGGTAAATCTCTTGGTACTAACCGTTTAATAGCTGCACAAATGATGTACTCTTTTGTAATATTCATGTAATGATCCTCACCTGGACCTAAAATTTCTTCTAAACTTTGTTGTTCCATTATTATGCTTTTTTAACTTCAGGTTCCCATTCAAGCCAAAGTACCATAAAATCGTAAAAAACTTCCGGTGAATCTACTACAAAAGTTTTCCTACCAAATCGTGCTTCCATAGGTTTCTTGCCTAAATCACACTCATACACAAACCAACTCCACCAAGTGTATCCATACTCATCATTTTCAGAGTCATGAAAAACAGCATTCATTAACTGTTCAATTACTAAATTATTTGTTTCATTCATTACCGGAATAAACCTGCCATCAAGATAATTTTCCATGAAATCTGCAAATTCATGATCTTTCTTTTCTTGCTTTTCTATCATTCCACACAATTCAACAAACTTTTCTTTTGTTATCATAGGTCTTTTAACTACTCTAATCGCTAGTTCATTTTTTACAATATTCATTCCTTCTTCTAGAATTGGCATTTTACTAAGATCTTGAAAAACAAAACTGTACTGACAACATGGTAACAAATCACAAATTGGTGTATGAAATTCCTTACCATAACAAAGATGACAATTTTCATGTCCATTATTTTCTTTTGCTCCAATAGTTACTAAAGTTTTGTTTCCAAATTTGAAAGTATCTCCTATTCTCATTTCTATCCCTTGCATATTAGGAATATCAATAAATATCACATTATCATTAACTTCACCTTGTCTCCATTCTTCACTTGCTTCTTCTCTTCTACAACTACTACAATATCTAACCAAAGTACATTGTTCTTCTGCGTCATCCCAAAGATCTTTAAAATAACAACCTTCACAACTACACAACTTCTCTTCAGGTACACACATCAAAAAAGTTTCTGTTGTATTTGGTCTATCATAATCACAAAAATGAAAAACCTCCCCTAATTTAGGAACTTGGAGGTAAAATTGTCTAAAGTTTGTTAAGTCCATATTGAGTTCTTTTTAGTTTCTAAGTAATTTTAAACACACAAAACAGAAAAAGTTTTACTTGTATGTGCTTTCTCCATACCCACCATTCTTAGTATGTTCAATTTCAATTTTCAAATCTCTAAGAGTTTCAATACCTTGTTGAGAATTATCTAAAGCATAAACTTCTGTATCTTCTGGTAAAATTCTTGCAAATTTTTCACCCATTCCACGATAGTAAACACCGGAAGAATCTCGAAAAGCAACTGTTTCAAACATCTCTTCTCTAAGAAGATTTTTCATTGATGATTTTGGCAACTGTAGTAAGATGTCTTCAATTTTAGCATCTTCTACCATTAAAATTCCAAAAGTTGTACTCATATCTTAATTTTTAAAATTATCCAACTAAATTTCTAAGAAATACTTCTGCTTCTGTAGAAAATCTAAAATTTTCACAGTCAGTATCTTCTGGTTCGGCGTGTCCTTCATAACCATTCTTTATGCACTGTGTTTCAATACAACCTCGCATAAAGTACCTACAATTAGCACAAATCTTAAAGTTGTTTACATCGGCTATTAAAAGTCCATAACAATTATCTGCTACTGTTATCATAACGTTCTTTATTAAGTGAATACCAACCGTCAAAATAGGTTCTAATATCTGCATCATCTTCAAAATTTAAGATGAAATCTCTAAATCTAATTTCACCTATTGAAGAACAAACTTCACTTCTAAAATCACTAAGACAATTTCCAAGTTCTTTACCTTGTAAACCGGTCCATTCCATAACTAAACTACCATTAAACTTTTCAGATGATAATTTGTTTAAATCGTCTTCTTCTTTTAATTTTGCAAGCTTTTCTTTCAACTTTGATTCTGGAAAAGCTTCTTCGATTTTATCAAGATAAACCGATTTATCCTTTTCAAACACCCAAGGATTTGTCAAATTTTTTGCTGCTATGTACTCTAAAAATTTATTGTAAGTATCACGTTTTCTTTGTCTTAAACGATCTTTATGACCAAGTGCTTCAATTTGAAAAATTTCTAAATTGAAATACTTTGAACTGATTACCCATTCAAAAATTTCTTCTACTGTGTCAAAACCTTGTGCATACCTTTCATAATCAAAACCCAAAAACTCTAAAGCTTTTCTATGGTCTTTTGTAATTACCAAATCCTTTGAAAGCCTACCAGAAAAGTTACGAAATGGATATTCCAAGCCATTATTACCAAATTTAGCACCAAACTTGTGAGCTATTTTACCACACAAATTCCCGCTAGGATCATAGTTAAAAAAATCGGTACACATCCAACTTTCTTTCGAAATTGGAATTACATCTACTTGGTAATTATCATATGCAAAAGAAAAGCAAACACCTCCATTATTGTTCATAACTCCAAATCGTTCTTTTAATTTGTTGTTGATATTACCTAAATTTCCATTATTTAACACAAGCAAATCAAGATCACCATGAGAATCTTTAGTTCTGTAAAAAAGAACTGTTTTTACTTCAGTTTTAAACATTTCAGCAATAACAGGAACTAATTCACTTTGAATTCTCAAATGATCTTCTGTTGATTTTCTTTCTGTTTGGACTCCATGAAGAGCCATAGCTTTACCTCCCATAATTCTTAATTTTTAAGTACCTAATAATTCAATTTTATCTTCTATTACCACTTCATGAAACTGATTACAATAACCACCTTCAATTAAGTATTCATTCGTATGAGACCAAGAATTATGCCACATTTGTAATATTTTCCACTCACAACCTTCTCCCATTTCATATGGCTCATCAGATTTAATTACCTCATCTTTTACTTTAAACTTAAATTCCATAACTTAAAATTTGTCTAATGTTTTCTCGTATTTTCTTGTATCAATATTAACAACCTCCATCATCTTAACCATTCCGATTAATTGACCATAATTAGACTAAAAAAGTGAAGACGGACAAGTTTCTTGTCTTTTAATACCAGGAAATTCGTCGTAAATTTCCTCTAATAGTAATTGCTTTTCATCAGCAATTACTATCATACTATTGATAATTTCTTCTTTTTCTTTTGTCATTTTGTTAAATTTTGATAGTACAAAAATACTAAAAATACTGACACAAAACTCAAAATTTAGAAAAAGTTACTAACAATCTGCTTTCTTGTACTTTAACATTTTCATTAATTTTTTCTGTGCTTTCTTAATTCTAGTAACTACAATATTATTGATGTAATCCATTATTAATTCTTTATCTTCATTTCGGTAAGTAATTCTAAAAACCCATCTTAATTCTTTACTGTCACAAACAGGAAATTGTTCTGTAATAAATTGAACTACAGTAGTAAATGAAAACGGTTCATAGATGAGATAATTGTTAATAAAGTTAAGCATAAATCCAAAATTCATGCATTCATCAAAAGCGATGTAAAATTGACACTCTTTTTCAGAATAATAGTCATTATAGTGCTCACCATATGGATGTCCTTCACAACATGCAAAAGTCTTAATACCAATTTCATTAAGTAATTTAATCAATTCAAAGATATTATCATCAATCTCAAATGCTTCATTATCAATTTTAAGTTGTTTCATTTGTGTGGTAGTATTTTAGTTTCTATCTCTTTTTGTTTTTTCTTTGATATCTTAAAATACTGATAAAATCTTTCATCAATCCAAGGTTCTTCATAATCAAGCATATATGGCAACCATTTGTGATAAACATGAACATCTGTCATTAAAGTTAAAACACAATATTGATAGAAAGTACTAAAAGTAGAAGTTCTAAAATTCTGTGCTTCATTAAGTGTCTGAAAAACAACTCCTAAAATCTTTTTATTATCCATTCCTTGTGTAACTTGCTTATTCTGAATAATTGCTTCTTGAATTGTTAAACCGGATTGAATTTTACCTTTGTGGATGATGTCTAAGTAAGAATAACAAACTTCATACCGATGTTTAATTCTATTAACCGGCAAAAAGTCTCTAATTGGTACAAAATACTGTTCTTGATGTAAAGATTCTTGATAAAGTACAATTGGAGTACTTAGAAATGGTTTAATTTTTGCAAAAACTTCAGTATCATAAAGTTGAACAGATGGAAAATTATGATTAGTAGTGTAAATTCCTAAATCCATTGTTATTACTGCATCAAACTGTTCTGATGCAATATTCTTAGAAATTAAATGAGCAACATGTACTGATAGATATGAAAACTTTTTGTAATCTGAAAATGATTTAAAAGAACTAAGAGGATCCTGCAACCATCTAACCGGCTGCAAACTAATTACATTAGTTGAAATTTTAAGAGACTGTACAAGTATTGGTAAGTGCAAATCTCCATAAGGTGGATTCATTATGATACAATTAAAATTCATTTAAATTCTTTTGGTGAAAGTAAAAGACCAAGTAAAAGTGATAAGATGTAAACAACAAAAAGAATTACCAATAACATCATGATTCTTTTTCTTTCTTTTTGATTTCATCTTTTACTTTCGCAAGTTCTTCTTTATTTTTGTATTCCCAAATTTGATACAAATCTAAAACATCTGAAGTTGGTCTAACTGTTATTGAAAAGTACTTATCATAAGATAGATATGCTTCTTGGTCCCAAATTGCAAAATCAACACAAAGAAACTCTAATTTTAAAGCTTCTGTAATTTTCTTTGCTTGTTGTAATGGTGTAAAAATATCTCTTTCTGATCCTTTAATTTCTATTTTGTAGTGCATAAAATTATTTAATATCTTTAAGTAAATCTATATTTATAATATTTTTTGCCTTCGTTTTTATAATATAAAAGATAAAGTCCAGATTTACCTTGAAATTGAGGTGCATTATAAAATTCTAATAACGTCATCTATTTTAATATTTAAACTTTAATTTAAATACAAAAATACTAAAAAGTTTGATATAAAACGTTAAAAAAGAAAAAATTTACTAACAATTTAAAAGTTAAGAAACTAAAAGTCGCATTGCATCTGTTCCATCAATACGAATATCAATATAACAAACATCTTGAAAATTTTCTTGTCGAAAAGTAACATTTACTGAAATATCAATATAAAGAGCTTCAGGAATATAATGTGAAATTTGTTCCTCAATTTCTTTTTTAATAGTTTGATTACTTGCATTTAATGCAAAAACATACTCTGTAAGACTAACTCCAAAATTTGGATCACCTAAAATTTCACCTCTATTTGTAAAAAGAATCATTCTAACTTTTTGTAAAATAGACTCATATACATCTGAATGAATTATAAAATCTTCTTGAAAAGTTACATCATCTGGAAGTTTTGCATATATTTCTGAAATCATTACTTAATTTCTTTTATTATATATTGAATTTCTTTTTTATCTAAATTAAAGTGATTAAATAAAAATTCATCTGTATAGATTTTATTAAAATCTAACCAAGGTATAAATTGAAAACTTTTCTTTGAAATAGAATATCCTGATCTACCTATTTTTAATAATATTTGAAAAAATTTAGTTTGCATAAAATCTAAACAATTTTTAGATTCTTGCTCACTTTCAAAATCTATCATTAAAAAACTTTCAGTACAAATTTCATTAGGTTTTCCTAAAATAATTTCTGCTTGAGAATTTTTAGAACCTGCTTTTCCGTGAAATAATTTCCATTTTTTAATTTTTTCAATATTTTTAACAACTAAATTTTTATCTATCCAATATTTTACTCTTTTACAATTTCCGCCAATACCATTAGTTGCGAAAACTTTAATAGCATTTTTAAATTCTTTTTCTTTTAATTGTACCTTAGTAAAATTTCCAAATGGAGAACGAAATGAAACAAAATTATCAAAAAATTTAGTAGAATTATTAAAAATTTTTGATATAATACTTTCTTCTATGCTATTTCTAAAAATAAAATCGGAAATATTATTATTTAAACTTCTTTGTATAATTTCGGTATAATTTTTTGAATAATATTCATAATTACAAATTCCTAGATATTTTTTATCATAATCTAAAATTATTAAACCATCTCGAATATCAAATCCGTTAAATTTAAGATATAATGATGGAAAATTATAATCTATTATTGATTTTATTCTTTTAGATTGTTTAATTTTTTTTCTAAAATACTCAAGTCCTTTACCACCTGAAGTCCATCTAACTGGTATTAAATAAACTATTTTATCTGAATATTCTCTAATTTTTTCAAAAATTAAATTATAAATAGGAATAGCAGCTTTAGTGGTACCACTATTAAAAGGAGGATTAGAAATTATTATATCAAAATTCATTTTATTTAAACACTAAAAAAATGTAAAGTTTTTTTATTTAAAAAGAAAAAGAGGACTTTAAATCCTCTTTAATTTTACAATTTGTAATTTGGTAGTTTGGGTTGTGAAAATCCTTGTTGTCCATGACCTTTAAACACATTCATATCTTTAGCCATTTTCTTCATATCAAAACTTTCTCCTTTTTGTTTCTTTTCTTCCTCTTTTTGACGTTTTTCTTCAGCCTCATTCCATTCTTTAAGATGCTCCATTAAATACTCATATCGGTAAAATGGCCAAGTCTCAATATATGCAGTAGGTTGTAATTTTGCATGTTTAAGAAGTTGAAATTCAACTTTAGATAAGTTGATCCAAGACATCTGGAATAACGAAAAGACTTTTGATTCCTCCTGGAAAGTTTAATGAGGCGCTAACCTCTTCCCCCTCTATCATTGTAGTAATACCAGGTTGTACACTACCTTTGAACAAATCTACCACATTTGAAAATACTGAAAGTTTTTCAATGCTCCAATTGTATGATTCTTGGTGTTTATTTTCATAAACTGAATCATTTAAAATTCTCCAATCTTCAAACATGAAAATTGCAAATTTTTCAAAATCTTCATCTAATTGTTTACCTTCTTGTTGTTTTTTCAAACGATAATTTTTCAAAAATGAAGTAATACCAAGAGATGGAAGATACATCTTAAACATTTCACCTGACTTTAATGGAAAAATAAAGCAGCGTTCTACTTCAGAATAAAATTTTAACAATTTTTGATCCGGTTTAAAGTAAGAAATCACATCTTTAGTAATTTCAATTTTGTGTGAACTTCCAGATGAATTTTTAACATCTGTCATTAATTTGTTTTCTCCATTTTTGAATGTTAATTCGCGAATTGCAAAAATTAAGTAAAGACGATCAATTTCTTTAAGATCTTTATGGAATGCTCTTTTTCCAGGTATTACAATTTGTAAACACTTTTCAATAACAAGATTTAAAGCATTTTCAATTGAATTAATATCAGATTCATCCATAGTAGACCAATGTCTAATTTCTCCAACTGTTGCAGCTCGTATTGCCATTTTTGTTCCAATAGGATAAAACATTCCTTGTGTTGGTAAAGTTTGAAGATCAATTGTTTTCCAACCAATTTCATTTGCAAAATTAACTTCTTCAACTTGATTTTTTGCAGAAAAGTCAGATTTAATATCTTTAATATTACCCAAACTTTGAACTTGTTCTACATCTGAATTTTCTAATTTTTCTATTTCAGCTTTTGCGGCAGCTTCAATATCAATTTTTTTGTTAGGCATTTTATGCTAATTATTTTAATCTTTTTATATTTATTCAAATATTATTCTAACTTAATTTTTATACAAATTAATTTTAAAGTTTTAGAAAAGTTTTCAAATCTCTTTAAAAAGAAAAATGATCTCCATTTAGAAGACCATTTCATTATTTAGTAGTTTTAGACTACACAATTGAGATACCACCTGTTTCAACCCAGAAAGTCAAGTATTGAGTTTCAGGATGGAAACCTGCTTCTACAAGAGCATAACGCGATTTTACTGCAATTTTAGGAGCCATAGTTCCTTCAGCAATAGTTTGGATACTTTCAGCAAGTAAGTAAGGCATGAATTTTAAACCCGGTTCTTCATCAGCACCTTTACGTCCTACAAGTACTCTATTATCGTCCCAAGCCATATTAGGATCAACATAAACAGTAATACCTGCAATAGCACCTACTGGGAATAAAGATCCGTTATTTTGGTTGATAGTATTAGCCATAGGAGCAAAAGTAAATTGTGCACTATCTTGTAATACTGTTGCAATTTGCAAGTTAGTTACAATAAAGTTAGCAGGTCCTCTACGTCCTCTTTGTGCGATAATATTACCGGCAGCAAGGATTTTAGAGAATACACGTCTTTGAATTGTCCATTGATTTTCGAAAGAAGCACCAGGACCACCAGCTGCATAGTCAACAAAGCCTGCAACTGTCATATCTTGCATACTATTATCTTTACCTACATGACGTACAACAACAGAAGCCACACCAGGAACTGCAGTCATGTTCAAAGATTGACCTTCAACAATTGAGAATTGTTTATGGTTTGACCAACCAAGAGCAAAAGCACGACTCAAGATGTGTTTATTGATGTGTTGTGAAATTTCATTAGTAAGTGAGTTTTCAACCATACCTACAACATCAATACCAAATTGACGATTCAAGTCTTGGATTTGTTCTGTAGTTACAGTAGCAGCAACTTGAAAAGTACCAGCTTCAACATATTTTGTGAAAGCTTGAAGACCCATAGTTCTGAATGGAGTTTGTTCTCCAATACCTCTACGCATAGGTTCAGCAATCATCTTACCGTTTACAAAGTTACCTGTCCAATCATCACTATCAAAAGCACCAGAACCAGCAAAACCTTGAATGTGATCTTCAAGAGCTTTAACTAATGACGGTTTTGAGTTACCAATAACAACATCACTACCAGCTACAATTGCACCAGTTGCATCTTTTTTACTTGTTTCAAGTTCTTCTGTTGATCCAATACCAAAAACATCAGCAATAGTAACACCTGCAACAGTTGCAGAAGTTTGTAAAGCTTTACTTGCAGTAGTTCTGTATTTTTCACCTTCTTTTAAAATTCTGAAAATAGAGAAACCATCTACACGTGATTTACCAACATAGATCATATCCAAATCACCAGCATTGTAAAGTTTTCCAATTTCGAAAAATTCACCAGTAGGAAGTGTAATATCAGCTTTAATAACAGTTGGCATTTCTTGAAGTTCATCTGCAGGATATTCTAATTCAGCATCTTGAGAGATTGACGGATTGTTTTTACCACCAGCATAAACATAGTCTAAGTAAGTAAGAACTCCGCTAGGACCGTTCATTGGGATAACCGGCACAATATCAAAACCTACTGTTCTTGCGCCTACTTGAATAGCAAGAGGAAGTAGGCTTGGGAATTTATCACCAGAACCTGTTGTTCCATTGTAGAAGTTGTTTGCTCCACCAGCAATCGTACCAGTGCGAACATTACCCATACCTGGAGTGTTTTGCAAGCTAGCAAGTGGCCAACTTGGCATATTAGGAATAAAAGAACTTTCATTTAACGCATGAAAATGACAATATTTTGACAACCATTGTAATTTACCTTTGTCTTCTACACCAGCTTTTTCCATGATCATTGGTGACCATTCTTCAAAGATTTGTTTTTCGTTTAATAATTTCATTTTAATTATCTTTTTAATTTTTTAACGCTTTAACGTTTTAATTTTTAGTTACCCATTTTTTCGAAGATAGATTTGATATAGTCTGAACCATATCCAAGAGTTTTAACTTTTTCATCTTCTAATTCATTTTGAGTACTTTCTTTTATCAAAGTAGTATCATTTTGTCCGCCAAGTAAACTAATTTTAGAGTTCCAATAGTGTTTTACCGCATAATCATTGTTAAAATTGTACAATTGTGCGTTTCTAAAAATTCTTTCTTTTAATTCAGGAGTTACACTTTCCCAAAGAGGTTTAACATTCTCTGGCATTGCTGCAAGCCATCTTTCTTCATTAGAAAGAATTTTAGGAGTCGAAATTGACTCAAACATCATTTGAATCTGTTCTTGATTCATTGCCGGATTTAACGATTTTTCGAACTGTTCTTTTTGTACGTCTGTAAAATTGATAAATCTTTTTTGTTGTTCATTTGTTAGATTACCTAAAAATTTGTTTTCATTGATCTTTTCTGTTTTAATCGAATGGAGAAGATTGTCTATTTTCTCATTTAGGCTTGTGTATCTATTAACTGTTGCATTTTCATTTATTGTAGTATTCTTTGATTCATTAACTTTTAAAGATTTAACAGATTCAGCTACTAATTCTGTGTAACCAATCACTGATTCTAAATCTTCTTTTGTTGCTGCATTTTCTCCAAGATATTCAGCATAAGAAGTTACTTCATTTGCTTTTTCTCCAAGATATTCACTATAATTCCAAAGAACATTAAGTTTTTCCACCAATACATCATTCACATACTCTTGTGTTTTGTGTAATTCATTTACAATTACATCCTCAACATAATTCATACCAATATTAGCTTTTTCAGCAACCATTTCAGCATAATTTATTGTATTTTCAAGAAGTGGTCTAATTTTATCATCAACATAACTTGCTACATAATTATGATCCTCTGCAATTTTCTCTGCATAATTTGCAAGGTAATTATGATCTTCAGCAATCTTTTCAGTATAATTAGTAAGGTAATTGTGATCTTCTGCAATTTTTTCTGCATAGTTTACCAAATGATTATGGTCTTCCGCAATTTTTTCAGTATACTCTACAAGATAATTATGATCTTTAGAAATTTCCTCAGACCATTTGTAAACAGTAGACATTTTTTCAGATAAATCTAAAGAATCTTTTCTTAATTTAGAAATCTCTTTTTCTAAAGCAAGAATTTTTTCGTCTTTAGATGTATCATCACCTGTAACTATTTTAGAAATACTTTCAGAAATACTTTGTAACGTTTTATCAATACGACTAACTTCTTCTTTTACATGTAATGAATACTTGTGCATTTCATCAATAGAAACAAAATTACTAGTATCTTTCATATTTTTTGCATTATTTTTATTATATATTTCAGATTCATTTTTAATTCTATCCTTTCCTCTTTCGCCAACAATATATTGTTTAATATAACTTTCAATACCTATTTGATCAATAATTTCACTTCCGGTAAGATATTCTGGATATTGGTCTGTTACATCATAAACTTTAATATTATTATTGTCAATACCTAATGATTCATTTAATAAAGTTAAAGTAGGTTCTTTAGAATAATCTTCAGGATTAAACCCTACAGATTCTGTAATACGTTCTAAATCAGCACCTTGAAAACCTGTTGAACAAACTAAATCATAAGTAAAAACTTTGTTAAGACGAACTTTTTTATTTTCTTGAACAGTACCTGCCGCACGAGAAGAAATACCTAATGGAAATCCCGCATCTAAAAGTTTTCTTGCATTCATACCATTTGGATCAGTATCTAAAAGACGAATTTGTCCTTTAAGAACATTTTCTTTTTCATCATACCAAAGCTTCTCTACAATATGAGAAACATTTTGAAGAGAAATATCAAATTTATCAGGATGATCTAACTCACCAACTAATTTATTCTTCTTAATTTGATCTTGAAGATAATTCATATGTGGTTTATATTCATTCCACTCATAAATTCTATGATTATTATTTTCCTTATCAAAAACCGCAAATATCCCCTCTAGCCGATAATTATTTTTATCAACTACATCCAAATTTGTACCAGTACTTTCACAAATTAAAACTACTTTTTCGTTTTTCATGTGTTACTATTATTTTTACTATTTATTCCTAAAATTTTTAAGAAACTTTACTAACAGAATTTCTAAATTTTTGTAATTCTTCTTCCATTCCTCCTCCTAAAAAATACTTAATACCTTTTTGAATTTCTTTTTCATAAATAGGACCACTATTACCTTTAGGATCTTTAGAAACCCATAATTTATATTCATAAATATGTGTTAAATATCTATCAAATTTTAATAATATTTTTTGATATAAACTACTTAATCCTGTAAATAATTCTGAATGACCCAATAATTCAATATATTCTGTAGATGTCTTAGTTAATTGTAAAAATTCAGAAGAAATATTATATTTAGTTAAAAATCTTTCGATTGATTTAATAACTTCATCAATTTTAAAATCAATACCAAAATCTTGAGATAAAAAATCATATTTTGATTCTTGTATAAAATCTTTATTTTCGGAAATACTTTTTAATTCTTTATTATCTAAAACCCCAATATATTCATAAATTGAATTATCATTTTTATGATATTTAAAATAATAATATTTTTGATGAATTTGAGAATTTACATCAGCTAATTCTTTTGCAACGTTTTCTGCTTCTCGTAAACTCATACCATCTTTTGGTGTATTATAAGATTCCCAATGAGCTGGATTATCATAACTACTATAAGTAGCTGACATCACACTATAAGAATTTGATTTATTTGGATCTTCTATAATAAAAATTACATTTTTATCACTATCATTCCAATTTTTATAGTGTTTTGTAAAAAATTGATTTTTGCGTCCATCTTTTAAATTAAGATATGTATTTATACCAGCACCAAATCTATTTTCATTAATAAAATTATTTAAATTTGAAATTCTTTGTTTCATAAGTTTTTTTTGTTTCTTAAAGAAAACTATATTTTATTTATAAATTGAAATTTTCATATTAGATATATTGTAATTCTTTATTTTCTAAAAGTGCACAATGATAAGAATTTTTTACGCCTTGTGCTTGATAATTAATAAATAACAATTTTTCTCCCGTTAATTTAAATAAATATGCTTTGAAATACATTATTGCGCCATCATCATTAAAAGAAACTTCATCAATAAGTTTACCATATGTTCTTATACTTAAAAGTTCATTATAGTCACTTTTGAGATTATTATCTACTTTATAAACTTCAATTATATTTTTTCTAAAATGATCTTTAATAAACTTTCTTGGCTCAATTGGAAATTCACTTACTCTAATTTTCTCATAAGCTTTTCCCAACTCAAAAACTGTGCTTTCGTTTATAAATTCCTCAAATGATTTAATCCTACTCATTATATTTTTTATTTTTATCCATAAATTGAAATTCCTGTATCAATATAATCTAAATATGAATTATCTTGTCCATTCTCTTGGTCTACAAAATGATTATAAAGTTCATATTTTTCTTCGTTTACAGCTTGTGCACATTTTTTAGAACAAAACCGTTTATTTCCTTTTACTTCTTTTCCGCAATATTCACAATAATTCATAATAGTTTATCTTTTTATAATAATCGGCTAGAAATATCACCATAATCATTTTCGGCACTAACTATTGTTTCCTCCTTTTCATTTTCTTCAATTTCTGAATAATGAGCACCTGTTCTTTTATCACTTCCAAAATATCCAACTAATGATTCCAATCCGTCTTTAACTCTATCTTCATCTAATCTTACATTAAAAATAATTTTGGGATTTCCGTTTCCAATAGATTCATATTTAACATTTCTTCCTAAACCACTTTGATAAATTATTGTATCTGCAATACCTTCAAGATAATAATATTGTTTACGAATAGAAATACTTGTATTATGTGCATTTAATTCAATATAAGATTTTGCATTAAAATCTGGATTATCTTTTATAAAATTTTTAATATCATAATCTAAATTATAAAATTTTCCTTCATTAAGAAAACCTTTATTTTCATTTATGAAATCTTTAAATGAAATAATTCTTTTCATATTTTAACTTAATTTTATTATCCTAAAAGATTATTTACAATTTTTAACATTTCATCATGTGGTACAGGTTCACCATGTAATCCATTATCATTTAGTACATGTTTTGCTTTAAGATATTGTGCATATCCTTTACTATTTCCATAATTTGATCTCCAGTCCATTTCACTTACAAACTCATTTTTATCAAAATTAGATTTAATAAACCAAGATAAAGCATCTTTAATTTTATAATGATTTTCTTTACCAGCTCCGGCAATTGCTTGTTTAAAATAATTAATAAAATCTTGATATGGATTTCTAGCAGCTTCATTTACTTTTTTACCCTTTGGATATGCAATATGACTTTCTACTAACTCAAACCCTGCTTTAATAATTATTTTATCCATTTCTTTAGGACTTGTAGCTTTTTGTAATTTTGATAATTCATCTTTTAAAAATTTCTTAATTTCTTTTTCACCTTCTAAAATTGCAACACCACTTTCACCATCATCTCCTACTTCAATTACTAAAGTAAAATCGGGAATTTCATCAATTTCATCTGGATGTCTTAAAAAGAAAGTAACAGGAATTCCTGCAATATCCATACCTTCTGAAAAACCGTCAATATTTCTATCATAATACCAACCTTTAATTAAAGAACCAAAAATTTGTTCTAATGGTTGTTTAAAAGGTCCATTTTCATTTAATTTTGATTCTGTAATAAATTGTTCGAATGTTAAAATTCTCTGTTTCATAAGTGTTTTTTTGTTTTCTCTAGAAAACTATTTTAATCCAAATTTATCTTTAAATTTATCTGTTAACCAATCTGGATGATTAATAACAATATCTGTTAATTGTCTTTTAAATTCTTCGCCTAAGTGTTTTGTTTCTAAATAAGCACCAGTAAATCTTAAACTTTTTGGTTGTTTTTCTTTTTCAGGTAATGCTCCAAAATGGATTGCATAATGACGATGTCCTCCACCTGCTTGTGTAATTAGTACTCTATCTCCTTTTCTCCAATCACTTGGATGTTCTACACCAATAATAAGTTCATCACAGTCTAAGCCATCACCAGTATAAGAATACATGGGATTTAAATATCCAGCACATTGTATTCCATTAATAACAACTTTAAATGGTAATCCATCTTTCATTGTTTGATATACTTTTGAAAGAATTGTAAAACCGGAAATTCTTATTGCTTGTGCTTCATTTAAGTTTCCTTCCATAATAAACTCTTCTAAATTTAGTATCCTTTGTTTCATATTATTTTTTTAATATTTTTATTCATCTAAATTATCTGCTGCATATCTTAAAGCATCTGCTATATCTTTTAATTTCATAGTATCTAAATAATCTGATAAAAATTCACCTAATTCATAATCAAAATTTTTCCATTCTAATTTTTTAATATCAAATTTTTCATTAAGATTTATTACAGAATATTCAATAATTTTACTTTCATTAATAGCATCTGCATCCATAAAATAAAAATAAGTGACTTGATTACCTTGATTATTTTCCGATTCCATAGAAATCACAGGAGAATTTTCTCCTTGATATACAAACCAATTTCTGTGGCTTGTTGGTCCTCCAAAATTAATAGGTCCTTCAAGTTTCTTGCCTAGATTTTTTGTTACTTTTGTAAAATCCGGATTTTCTTGACCCCTTTTTGCTACTGCTTTATTAACTCCTTCCATTGAATGAACTTGATAAACATCTGACCCATTTTGCATACCTAAAGTTTTCCAGATCCATTCACGTTCTGGTTTTGTAAATCCATCAATATCTCTTCTTTGCATTGTATTAAGATTTTCATTGATGTAATTTTCTAAAGTACTTATTCTTTGTTTCATATATTTTATTATTTTATCATTTTATCTTTACCAAACTAACATAAAATCTCCAAACCCTTCTTTTCTTAAATCTCTTTTACCTGAATTTATTAAAATAGGATTAATTATAGTTTCAAATGGTTTAAACCCTGGAAACTCTTCTTGCATTAATTCAGTAAATATTTTTGCATATTTTTTAAGAGTTCCTACACCATATTCTTTTTCAAAAGTTAAACCAATATAATTAGAATTTCCCCATCCAGAACCATAATCATTAAAAGATATTTTTTTAACAAAAACAGGTAATTTATTTGTAACCTTTCTTAATTCGTCTTCATTAGAAATATTAACTCCATTAATTTTAATATTTCTTGCCTCAATTATATATTGTTCAAAATTTTGAATTCTTTGTTTCATATTTTATAATTCTATTTTATGTTAAGTATTCCTCTCCAATCATCACCACTACTCATATCTCTAACGCTAATTGAAACTTTTCCACCCTTTTCAATAACATCTAACGGAATTTCATTTGATTTTTGTTCGTCTTTATTTACAAAAGCACCAATATTTCCAAAGTTCAATACAATGTCTTCGCCATTATTTTCTACTTGTTTGATTTTGGCACTTACTTTGTCAATTCTTCCATATCTTTCTGTTTTAAGACCTACTGTCTTTCCAACTAAATATGAAAAATCTTTATCATAATCAGTTGAAAATCCATGCGGATCCCGCGATTTTCTTCGATCATAATAATCTCCCGTATCAAAACGGTAATCGTAGTCTTCAACTATAAATTCATCAAAAGATGAGATAAACTGTTTCATAATTTATTTTATTTATTTTATTTTTATAAACTAAATTCTTTAGTATCTATTTTCAAAATATTTTCAATTGGAATAATCCATGTTCCTCTGACACCTTTTTGTTGTATCTGAATACTTTTATTATCTTTTATTAATCCTTCAAAAGTACAATTACTAATTTTCATACCATCCTTTTTAACAAGAAAAACTTTTTCTCCAATTTCTAAAATATTAATTTTCTTTTCAACCTCTTCTGTTGGATAATCAGTTAAATTTATAGTTTTATATTCATTTATAAAGTCCTCAAATAATGGTATTCTCATAATAGTTTTTTAATTTTAAACTAATCCATTTGCACTTGCAACATCTGGATTCATTAAAAATATTGTTGTTTTTCTTTGTTTTATATAAGTATTTCTATATTCAACAATTTTAATCTTACCAAAAGAATCAAGTAATCTAAATTCTAAATTTCCAACAGTTGCCCAAGGTTCCAATTCTTGATTTATAATATTTTCAATTTTTTCATATTTTTGAGGTTCAGTCCATTCACTAATACTTGCAACAAAATCATAATCTTTTGGTAATTTAAGATATGTTCTTATTAGTTTTTCTTGTTCCTTAGAAAAATTATTATGAAAATATAATATATTTTCACCTAAATCTTGTTGTATTGTAGAAAATTTATATTCATTTATAAAGTCCTCAAATAATGGTATTTTCATTTATTTAGTAATTTTTATTGTAGCCTACAAATTTTACATGTTTATAATCTTCTTTAGGAATTTCCATATCATATCCTCTTTCCGCAAAAATTTCTTTAAGCTCTTCTCTTGTTAAACTGGTATGAAACATCATATTATTCCAAAGTCCGATAATCCCCGTTTTACCTATAGTTTTAAAGTAATCATCAATATCTTTATCTGTTAACTCTTTTCCATCAAAAGCTCCTCTTTTAACTTCATTAACTGTCCCTTCATTAAAACATTTACTACTCGTTGTTGCTTCATTTATTATTGAAAATATGTCTTTTTTAATCTTGCTATGTAAAGATTTAGGAATATTTGGATTAAAATCCCATGTTTTTTTAACCCTGTTATAAGTAACATCAAGATCGCCTCTTTCTCCCGCCTCAACACTAAATCCTACTGAAGTTCCAATATCATAAACCATACGTCCTAACTTATAAAAAATTCCTTCATTCATATCAGGATGTTCCAAAGATCCTAAATACTCATAACCCTTTGATTCTAATAATTCTTTATCTTCAATGATTCCAACGAAAACTGCATCATCTCCTCTTAAGTCTGAGTATTTTGATTCACCTCTTTTTCTTTTATCTTCATTATCCAATAAAAACTTTTCGGCTTTTTCTATTGCGTCATTTTTACTAAGATTATCAGCATACACATTCCAATCTTTTGGACTTTCCCAAAATCTTTGAGATGTATACCCAATATTCCAGTTTGGACCATTATTATGATAAACAAAAACTGCCCAAGATTCTTCATTCTTTTTATCTTTAAAAAATTGTCCAAGTATAGATTTTTCTGGATTTCTTAAAGTTCTTAAATCCTTAGCTTCATTAAGATTTTCTAAAACATGCATGTATCCATTCCATTTTGCTTTAAGAGGATTACCTGTTTTTAAATCTTTAACTGTCATTTTTGCTACTGTTTTTCCACCATCTCTATCTTTTCCAAACTTTTCAATAGAAAGAACTTCATAATCGGTTCCTTCTATAGTAACTTCTTTTCCAACTTCAATATAATCTGTGGGATCTCTCCAAGTTGGTTGATTATTAGCAAAATCAAATTGATTTTCCCAATTTTCCTTAATATAATTTTCTAATGAAATAAATCTCTGTTTCATAATAATTTATTTTTTATCCTTCATATTTATCGTAAAATAATTCCTTGATTAAAATTAAACAAGTATAAATTACATCTTTATTTCCTTCTTTATTAAAAATATCTTCAAAAATTCCAAAACTATAAGAAAATGGTCGTTTTCCATCTACTCTAATAGTAAGATTTTCTCTTTTTGGATTCCTACTATCAACTCCAATATCAAATTTAGAATTATCTGACATTTCAAATTGTAAATTTACAACAGTAACATTATTTGTACCTTCATCATCCATTCCTACATTATAATTTCCGTAAATAGAAATAGGTTTAATAGGTTCTCTTTTTATTTCAAATCCTTTTACAGATGATGTAATTGGATATTGTGCTGCACTACCAAAAGTATTTACAACATAATAATCAAGCTTTTGTGCTTCATTTAATATTTCTCCAAATGATTTCATTATTATATTTATTATTTTTCAGGAATATACCCTATATTATTGTAAGTTTTATTTAATATTATTAAAAAATATTGCCAATGATGAAATTTCTGTTTTAGGTAATTTTATACGTGTTATACCCGGTATTTCAACCAAAAAATAATTGTCTTTCCAATGTTTTGAAATTATTAAATCGTCTTTATAAGAATATATTTTAATATCTTTTGAAAAATCAACATCTTCATTCATAAAATCATTTAAATTACTAATACGTTTATTCATAGTTAATTATTTTTTATAATAATGTAGGATATAATCCTGTTATTTTTTACCAAATTCCACCTTTAAAAGCAGCGCTTGCTAAAGAAAATACGTCTTGAATATCATAACCCATTTCACTATAATTATCCAAATCTAATCTCCATTTATCTGAATTATAAGGAATTTGAATATTTTTTTCCAATTCAATACCTAAAATACTACCAGATCCATTGTATGGTCCATAAATACCACAAGTACAATCTTTAGAAACTGTAATAGAACTTCTACCTTTTACTGAACTTTTTATTTCAAGAAAATCTTTAATAGTCATTGTTCCTAAGAAAGTAATAAATCCACCATAACTCATATTTCTTATTTCTTTTCTACAAGAGTTAATAAATTTACCTTCATCTACTTCTTCAATAATAGCATTTTGTAATTGTTTTGGTGTATATCCTTGTGATTTTAATAACCATCCCCACGAACTTCCCTTTTGTGTAATTTCTTTAATTGTAACAGAATTATCATTGTCTGAAATTAAATTATTATATCCTTCATAATTCATATCATCATTTGCATTAAGAACTAAAGCAACTTGCACATCTGTTCTATAAATTGTTTTAAAAATAGGCTCAAAATCTATCATAAAATAATCATAAACAATAAGTTCTCTAATATCATCATACTCATAACTTTCAATTCCTATTTCAGAAAGATATTTTGCTGTAGCATTTATTAAATTTTTTTCTATTTCAAACTCAATTTCCATATAAGCATCCTGAACTTTTTCTCTAAAATAATCTTCAAGACCGCCATCTTTTTTACTATTGAAATCTTCAATAATATTTAATAAAAATTCTTTTGGATTTTCACCTCTATCTAAATAAAGTCTCCATTCAAATCTATCCTCTTTTTTATTATAAGTAAAACTTGTTGAATTATAAATATAATCAGTATATTCGGTTTTAAGTTTACCTTTTTTATCTAATAAAACAGATTTCAATAATTCATAAGAATCATTTGAAGACTCGTTTAAGTATGTTTCAAGATTAGATATTCTTTGTTTCATTGCTTATTTCAATTTTTTAATTTCTTCAATACTACCTATTGTAAGTTTTTCTTTTCTACCATTTTTTAATAACTTCATCCAAATAATACCTTCTTCATAATCATTTTTATTAAATTCTGCCATAATAAAATCACCATTCAATTCTTGTTTATCATTAAGAATAACTTGAATTTTATCTCCCTTCTTTAAGCTTTCAATAGTTTCTATTCTTGATTCTAAATACTCATCAGAGCCAAAATATCCAAAACCTTCATTAGTTCTTATTTTTTTATCTAATTTAATAGCTTCACTTCTATTAACTTCTTTCCAACTTTTTAATTGGTCTGGTAATTGAGAATTAGAAATATTGTAATCTGCTATTTCTAACGCATTACTAAAACTATATCCTGAAATAATTTCCTCCTTTCCATTATTCCAAATAAGATAATAATATAATTGTTTTGGACCTCTACTTACTTCATTTATAAAATCTTCAAATATTGGTATTCTTTGTTTCATTACTTATTTATTAATTTTATTATAATAACAACCCAAGAAAGCATTATTATCACTTTCTGGATCTTCATAAACTATTTTAATTATTGGATAATTATAAATTCCGCCAGCTATAAATCCGGTTTTAGGAAAATAAATTGAATCTCCACTTAAATTATGTAACCAAATTCCGGAATTAAGAGGTCTTGTAAGATGTAAACCTACTATAAATTGTTTATTTTCTTTAGTAGGTCTATATTCAATATTATTTTCAATATAAACATGACCTAAAAATAAATTATTCATTCTTACCTTTAATTTTATTATATATTTGAATTTTTTAAAATAAAAAGAAGACTCATTTCTAAGTCCTCTATACAAAATTATAATTTAAAACCTATAATATTTCTTCCTTTTTTACATTTAAAAATTGTTCTAAAATTTCTTCTTTTTCAATTCCATAAATAATATCAAAAGTAATAATATCTAAAACTTCAAGGATATGAACCACAAATTTTAGATGAACTTTTAAAAACTTACAAAGAAGAAGATATTGAAATAAGAAAATGTATAAAATATGAATATAAAAATAGTATTCATAATTATTATCCTGATTTTTATATTATATCTGATAACAAAATTATAGAAGTAAAAAGTGATTATACTTTTAAATTACATAAAGAAAAAAATCTTATAAAACAAAAAGCGTTTATAGAACAAGATTTTAAGTTTGAATTTAAAATACCAAATGATATAAATTTAGAAAGGGAACTTAATTTAATTCAATATACTTAGGTTCAGAAGGAACATAGTTATCTTCATCCCATAAAGTACTTGTTATCATTAAATCTGCTGAATATCTGTTACATGCTATAGGGACATTATGTATTCTACATTGTCTTAGTAACATATTTATATCAGTAGTATGTGGATGAGGATTGAGATCGTCAATAAGAAAAATAGCAAGGTCAATTTCTTTTCTTACAACCATTGCTGCGATTTCAGCATCTCCACCAAGAGGTCCACTATTCATTTTTATAATTTCGTAAGTTCGTTCGACAGGAAAATAATGACTGTTCATTAAATTTTCAATTAATCCACCTGTTGTTCCAGTACATACAAGTTTATGGCTTGTTAAAAATACCATATTATGTTTTACCCATTCTAACATATCAGCTTTTCTTCTATCATGCGCAACAAGTGCTATAGTTAATTGTTTCATATCTTAATCTTTTTTAATCCAAACATACACACCGCAACAATTTTCTCCACATTTTTCATTACAATGATAGTGAGTGATTCCCTGTTCTTTTATTGTTTCAATTTCTTTAGTTGCCATTTTAAGTTCTAGTTCTTTAGGATTTGCATAATAAGTTGCTTCATGCAATAAAACTCCACATTTTGGACAAACTATCTTTTCTACTTCTTCCATGGTATGAATTTTTCTTAAATATCCTTCTGGCACAAAATTAAAAGTAAGACCAGTTGAAGAAATCCCCACTCCTGTTTCAAATCTGTATCCCCAGCAATATTGTTCTAATCTTGGATGATAAATCCAATCAATATCTTTAATAGTTTGTAATGATGTTGTACACCAGCCACAACAAATTACTTGTTCACCTATTTTGTACTTTTGTGTTTTTTCTGATTCTTTCATTATTATGGTATTATTGTTTCTATTTCAACTTTAAGATAACGTTCTTTCTTTTTTGATCCTTGACAAGATTTTACAATAGTTCCAAAAATATCATACTTTCCACCTGTTGTGTATTCTAATTCATCGGATGTTGAAATTACTTTGCTTGTTATTCCAGGACCTTTATCTGTTTTACAACCTGTCCAATTTGGTCCGATAACACCACACCAATCTGATTGATCCCGAGAATGATACCATTCTCCATTAAATTCTGCCATTATAATATCTCCTCTTTTTCAACTTTAAGAAAAAATTCAGTTTTTTCTTCCAGAGTCATGAAATTAATTTGCTCCCACTTTGTACCATTAAAAATCCAAAGTTGCATATCGCCTGTATTCACATCACCCGCATAACAAACATCACCTAATTCTGCATTTTGTTTTAAAAAATTTTGATTTTCAACAATTCCTAAAACCCTTAAACCTGTTAATTTTTCTTCTTGATATTCAACAATAAACTTAATTGTTCTTCCTTCTACTTTTCGCTTAAGAGTAAGTTTTAATGGATCTAAATTAACTAAATCCTGTAATTTATTATAAATTTGTTTTTCTGTCATCTTAGTTTTCTTTTTTAATAATTACTAACTATGCCATTCAATACTATCTGTAAGATTAAATAGTTTTGGATCCACGTTTTTAATTGTTCTTATCGCCCTTGTAAGAGGATCATTAATTATTCTACATCTATCTTTAGCAAATTTTAAGTACTTTTCTCTGTTTTCTAAGAATTGTTTTACTAAATTTTCTTCTTGATCCATCTTTAAAAATCTTTCTATTATTATTCAAAATACTTGAAAAGTTGCACTTTTAAAAAGAAAAAAGTTACCTAATTTCTTAAGTAACTTTGATATTTTGTAATCTACAACCTACTTTTTTACCTTGTACTTTTCTGGCAATATTCTCATTGCATTGTCAATAGGTAGTTTTCTTTTTTTGTTCATTAAGTGTAGCTTCATCCATGCTCTTTGTAATTGCATAAAGTTTTAGATTTTCTTTTATCCATTGATCACAACAAGTACCTCTACAAACTACACCATCTGTAAAATTATTAACATCAACATGTCTGTAAGATTTTAACCAAGCAACTGAAATGTATTTTTTGTAGGAAACAACATTTTTGCAAATGATACACTTCCTTGCCTCTGTGTCATGAATTCTTGATAATTTAAACGCTGATTTCATTATTTTACTTCTTCGATTTTTGATTTTTCATCATGATTATAATAATACTCAAGATGTCCAAACATATCATCATTAGTAACATAACCAGAAACTTCTTTATTGTGCTCATGACGGTACATGTCAAATTCTTTTTCAAAAATAAAACGATGTGTTGTTTTACGATACTTTACTTGATAATTTTTACCAGCCTGAAATTTGAAATCTTCTGGTAAAGTGCGATAATTTTGATTTTCCATATTATTGAAATTTTGATTGATTTTTTAAAGAATTTCTGAAATTTTCTTAATACCTAAAGCTTCCTTGTAGATATCAGCACAAGTTTTAGTAACTTTTTTATCTCTATTTAAAGTTTTACCGTCTTCACAAAGTTTAGTAAACTCTAATTCACTTGGAAAAATGTAGCTAAATTCCCTCATTTTACCATTTTCTTTTGCTAAAAACTTTACTTTACCAGACTGTCCTGGAACCACTTCTAATAATTCAACTGATATCATACCATTTGTACCTGGAATATGATACCAAAATTTGTAGTCTGGATATTTTTCTTTTTGTAATTCTACCATTAAAGTAGCTAATTCTGCTGCTGATTCTCTTAAAAGCTCATATTGAGCCTCTAAAGCTCTATGTAAAATAGAACGTGTTTTGTCTACATTACTTTTTGCTTCTTTTAATTTTTCTAATAGTGCCATGATATTTTGAATTTTTAATTAATTTTTAATAACATCCATAGGCATGTTGTGCTCTTGTATTATCCCATGCTCTTTGGGATTCAGCACTTGAGATATACTCAATTATTTCATTACCTTTCCGATAATAAGCTGGATAAAATCTTTTATTTTGCTCTGAAAGTGCTTGATATTCTGCTGGTGATATTTTATCTGGTAACATAATTTTTGATATTAAAGTTGAACTAATTTAAAAACTACACCTTTTGCGTCTTCTCTACACTCAAAAGCACAAACTAAACATTGACATTCTCTTGAACGAAAATCTAAATCACAAAATTGACAAAGATACTTTTCACAAGTATTATTAGGTTCACTTTCGGCACGATAAACTTTATCATTAAAGCGTACTAAATTATTAACTTCGATAAAAAGACCTTCATCGTCTCCTTTATCTTCAAATTCGTAACCATCTTGAATTGGTCCAACAAAAACTTGGTTGTAAGAAGCGTTTGTATAATTACAAACATTCATAGGTCTAACCTCATAAGGATTTCTTTCATCCTTATCATAATGACCATAACTAATTTTTTCTGCAAACAATTCGTTTCTACGACGTTCTGCAAATTCTTTATCAGTATAAACTGCAAATCCTTCCACTTTTTGAGTGTCAAGATTAAAAATGATGTAAACTTGATTTTCCATTGTTTTGAATTTTGATTAATTTTGATACTGTAAAAATACTAAAAATACTGATACAAAACTTAAAATTTAGAAAAAGTTACTAACAATTTAGATGTAGAGATTATCTTTAAACCATTTTTCCATTTTATCAAGGAATGGTTCTTGAGAAACTACAATTTTATCTCTTGCTTCTTTTAACGTAAACATTTCTCCTTTATCATTTTCGGGAAACCACTCTGTTTTTCCGCTTCCTTTAGGAAACTCCATTTCAAATTTATTAGAAATAATCTTACCAGGAAATTTACCTTGAAAAGCCCAAGCATATACTTGTTTTCCGGATTTGTATGTAACAAAACCTAAATCAAGATACTTAATATTTTGTAAAGGTGGACTAATTTGTGTTTCTTCAAAAAATTCTCTAATTGCTGCTGCAAATTTGTACTCGCCACCCTCAATTAAACCTTTTGGAATTGACCAACCTTTTGCATCTTTATTTGCATAATATGGTCCTCCTGGATGACAAAGTAAAATTTTAGGAACTCCATTAATAATATCCCACATTAAAAGTCCAGCAGAATTATCGGTTTTTGGATTTTTCTTTGATAAAATTTCCATCTTAATAGTTTTTATTTAAAAAGTTTTTTAATTAATTAATTTTATAAAAATACTAAAAATTCTTTCATTAAAAGTCTTATTATTAAAAAAGTTACTAACAATTTCATGAAAATCTGGAATAAATAATAAAAACTTACTACAAATTATGTTATTCGTAGATTTCTTAGCTATTACTATCATGTTAATTGCTATTTTTATCAGTCTTTATCTTTTCTTTAAACAGATGAAAAAAATGATAATTACTACAATTTTAACCCAAACCAACTCTCAAAAGAAAATCCTTAAAGAATTATCTGATATTGAAAGTAAATTTAAAGCATTTCTACAAATTATTGAAGATCAAACTCTTGAAAATCGTAAAGTTGTAATAGAAGAAATTCAAGAATATCGAAAGAAAGTTAAAGAATTTTCAGATAGAATAATTGCCGTGCGACCTGAAAGAGAAGAAAATTATTGAAAAATCTCTAAAATTTCCTCTGCAAAATAATTTAAGTACTTCTGTGCTGGTTTGTAATAATCAATTTTAAATTGATGATGTCTACATTCTGGACAATCTTGATTTGAATCTTTATCACAAGATTGACAATGTCTTGTTTCTATTAATCTCCTTAAAACTTCAATTATCTGACTATTTTTGTCCATTTAACTCTGCTTTCCATTTTTTAAGAAACACGATTCTTGGTTTGTACCATTCTGCCGGTTCTGTTGTGTAACGTTCACAATTATAGTGCCACCAATATGAACAACAGATATCATTTTGCCAATATTTTTGTGTCATTCTTTCTTTGCATGCTGGATAATCAGTGTCTTGAAATCTTCTAATCATCTGTATAAAAAACTCATGCTTTTTCTCTACTTTAATATTAGGAGTTTGAAAGTCTAAAATAGTACAAAGACCGATATTAGCTTCTTGTAATTGCATCTGTCCATCTTCCCTTACATACTGATTTAACATTGCATCTACAGATTTAAGAAGATGATTTATCATTTTTACAGTTTCCTTTGTACTCATTTCATCTTAAAAATTTTAAACAAATCTTCTAAAACTTGTTGTGAGTCTGTTCTAGGTGGATCTGTCCAAAACTTTGGAGGTTCTTTTGGTCTCACAATTTGTTTATTGTAATTTTCTAAAGTTTCTACAAAGTGTACTTTGATAAACCGTAATTGATCCAATTCTGTAACAAACTTACCATCTACAATACTACCTTCATTACTAATCCCATACTGAATTACTTTTTCTTTCAGATTAGGTGTGTAATACTTCACAAATTCAAAAATACTGTTAATTTCATTCATTATGGAATTTCATTTTCCATTTGATAATAACCCTTAAATTGAAAAACAACTTGCTTTTTATCTTCTCTTGTTTTGTACTGACAAGCCATATTAGAACACTCTTCAAAACCTGGTGCAAAACAACATTGTTCACAAAAACAAATCCGTGATGAAATCATTACTTCAAGAGGTTCTACAATTCTACAATCACTACAGATGTACTGTTTTCCAATAGGTACATCAATTAACTTTTTCATTTCATTTTACGTAATTTTAGTCGATAAAAACTTCCGGCTTTATCACAATCATTATTGCACTTGCTATTATTAAAAGTAAAATTAAACTACTAGGAATCCAAAGTGGTGCAAAAATCCACCACCAACTCCAAGAAATTACAGATAATACTTTTAAAATTACAAAACCTAAAGCAATAAATCCAAAAAAGATTCCCATTAGAATACAGATTTTGTCCCAAATTCTTTCGATAATATCTTCCATATTATTGTATTATTTTGCAATTAGTGCTATTATTAATCCGAACAAAATTATTCCTAAAATTCCTAAACCAATACTAGCTGGAACTATCCAAAGTGAGGCACAAACCCAAAACCAACTCCAATTTAAGACATTAACAACCTTTAAAGTGAAGAAAAGTGCAAAGAAAAACAAAGTTACTGGACCCCAGCAACCAAACTTAAATCGCTTCATTTTACTGTAACGTTTTTTTTAAACTTCTATTAAGTACTGGTCTCATCCAATAATGAACTACCAAATACCCAACGAAAAAAACCAAAAATGGAATTAAAAAACTCATGATATTCTGTTTTAAATTTTTAAAATAGTAGAAATTTTATCATACGCAATTTTCGATAAATTGTTCAATATCCTTAGTATGAATAGCATTTCTAAACTTATTCTGTAATTTTAGAAGTAAATCAACAACTTCTTGTCTACTATAGTTTTCTTTAATTACTTGAATTGTAATATCACCTTCTTCTGTTAAAACTGTTTCACCATAATCATTAGCAAAAACTTTAATAGGTACTACTTTCTTATCGACTAAAAGTGCTTGACAAACCATCATATCTGCTGGACTGATATTTGCCAACTTTATTGATGTACTTTCTGCGAGTTTAATTCCCATATCAGAAAATCCATTATAGCTATTTCTAATTCCTTGATGAGTACTTGCAATTACTCTGTAATTAACAAAATCTTTAAAAGTGTAAAATACCTCTGAAAATCTGCAAATTTTTTTCAAGTGTAACTCATCGAGTACAAACTCATTATCTTTAAAAGCACTACCCGACTCTAAAACATGAACATTGGAATTCTTTACTTCTTTGAAAGTAACCGGATAATCTTCAGAAATTACAAGGCAATTTTTCCACATGTTATTCTTTGTTAATTTTATCAGTATAAGGATAAGTGTTAAAATCTTCTAAACAATAAGAACAATTAAAAACCATCCAATCATCTAAAACAACTCTTCTTCCGTCATCAACTATCATCCTTGTTCTCTCCATTTGTTCCTTAAAATCTTGAACTGTATAAGGAATAAAATTACCACATTCAGGACAATAAGCAACATAACTAAATTTAGAATCCTTTAATTGATCTTTCAATTCTTTCTTATGGTCATGTGCTACATTAATTTTAGATTTCTCAATCATCTTAAAATCATCCTTTAACTTCGAAATTTGAGAAGAAAGTGTAACTAATTGAGTTTCAAAACTATGCAAAATTTTAGTAATAAGCAAAGATTTGTTACAAGAAAAATGAAAAATATCATCTTCTAAAATTTCTTGTTCTTTATTCATTCTAACAGAAATTGTTCTACCATAAGCAAGTTCTGTTTCTCTGTATTCACCAACAAGCTGATATTTATAGTCGATATTTCTTAGAAAAATTTCAAACTTGATATTACCACTACTATAAACTGTTTTGCATAAATCAGGATATGCAACATGATTTACTTCATACTCAAAAACTCTACCGTCTTTGGTACAAGCATAAAGCAAATCTCCTGGTTTTAACTCTTTTAATAATTTCATCTTAATTATTATTCAGTTTTCTTAATTAGTTTTAGTTTTCTTTACTATTCTTTGTTCTTAAACTTCTCTTTCAAAAAGTTAAAATATCGAAAAAACCAGTAAATGAAAATCAAACAACCTGTCCATATGCACCAATATCCAAGTCCCAACATACTACCCATGCATAAAATTGCAACAAGTGCTATAGCAAGTAATATGCAACACAGTAAAATCATTACAGCTTGAATTGTTGTTAATTTTAAAACAATACCATCAAAAATTATTTTAGGTAAGATTAAAATTTTCCAGATTACGAAATTAAATTTGTCCATAATATTGTAATTAAAAAGTTGGTAAACTATTCTTTAAGTGCAAATTCTCTTTTTTAGTAAGTTGTGTTCCAATTTTACTTAACTTAGTATTATTTTTTGCACACAATTCCCTCTTTATTGAAACAGGGATTGTTTCAAGGAATTCTCCCGAACCTGTAACGTTTGGAATATTATCCATATCAATTTGAAATTCTTCTCCATCTACTGATGTAATTGTACCTGCCATGAAAAATAATTCATAGTCAGTACCTTCTTGTTTTCTAACAAAAAATCTAACAACTTCTCCTACATTTGCTTTTAATTTTTCCATTTTAGTATTCTTTTTTAAAAATTATTGTTTCTTACAACTTCCATGTATCTGTATTCAGCTTCTCTTTTCTGAAACATTGCATAGTCTTTTTCATTTTGTTTTTCTCTTTCTCTTTTTTCTTTGGCTTTTTTAACATCTTCCCAATTAAAATCAAAAGCACTAATCAAAGAACTTTCATCTTCATTTGAAGATCCGATATAACCAGTATGTGGTCATCTTGTCATTACTGTGTAACCCGCATGTTTAAGATCTTGAATTCGATAAAGATATTGTTGTTCTGTACAAAATTCAAAATACTCATATGCACGAAATAATCCTTCACCATCTAAAATCTTCCCCATTTTATTGTTCGTAATTAAACCATAACAATAGTAAACTGTTACATCTCCTACCATTAAAGTTACTTTCTGAATTAGCCATTTTTTCTTTTTCATACTTTAAAAACTAAAATCGTAATACTCATCTTTAATTCCAAAAATGATATTAACAGGTGCACTACACTTTTTAAGGTAAGTTTTACCTTCTACTAATACCATTTTCTTTTGTAGATCATTAAAACCTTCTATCATTACTTCCTTCATTACAGATCCATAATATTCTTCCCAAACTTTCTGCCATTCTTTATCTGCTAAATTCTTTGTTTTACTTTCAAACTCTTTTCTATAAGTGGGCTTTAAGTCAATCTCATTCCATATTTTAACCCATTTTTGAGTTCTCGGTCTCCAAACTAATTCAGTAACATGAGGTTCTAACTCATCATACAGATATTCTTGATTTTCACAACATCCTCTTTTATCAACTCGTTTTACTTTATACTTTTGAATTTGACACTTCATTCCATCTTCACTTACCCAAATTACTTCTGCTGCTGACCTATCTGAATAATGTAATATAGTAGCACCTTTCCAAGCTATTGGTTTTGTATCATTATTACCATAAAGATAATTAATCATACTTCCAGTTTCAATATAAGCACGGATATTCTGTCTCATTTTCTCTTAATTGCTTTAAGTTCTTTTAATTCTTGTTCTAATTTAGCTTTATTTTCAATACTTCTATCAATGTAACCCTGATAATAATCTATTAACATTTGATGACCGATTTTGTGAAATTCTTGATTACCAATAATAAAATAATATTGTGGATCATTGTGGTGAAAATCGTAACTTGCATCCCCGATCATTTTTAAAAACCTGTACTTATCCTCATTTTTCTTAACTTCAATTCTGCAAGTAAAGCCATGTCTACAATCATTACAGTCCAAAATTAAAGTATCTTTTCCTTTTTCTACAATAGTGTAACCCATTTTTCCACCATACTCTTCATGAATACAACCGACAAAATTCTTATCATCTTTGTAAAGTGTAGTATTGTACTTTAATTTAGCAAGATAATCATCTTTGTGTTTTTCATTCTCTTGGATGTACCTGTCAATTTCTTTTAATTTGTACTCAATATCTTCAATTCTCCTAGTTCTAATTATGGTTTCACAAGTTTCTTTGCTAAGATAAAGAACTTTACTATTATTCCATACTAAATTTTTTGGATTAAGTTTTCCACCAAAACACAAACGAATTTCATGTTCTTCTGGACAATAATCTCTTTCATCATCCCAATTTTCCCATTGAAAAATATCTGGAGTTAAGTACGTCCAATTAGTAGAATCCACTAAAGTATCCCTTATCAAAATTCCAGTAATCTTAAACTCTACAACTTTCATTTCATTTTTACGAAGATCTGGAAAGTAAACTATTGTACCTAATTTTAATTGTTTCATGATTCGTGAATTAATGGTTTTCTTTCAAACTCAATAGGTAGTATGATATTTTTTGGTCTTTTGTCTTCTAAATCAAAAAAAAGTTGTGCAATTTCTTCGATAGAAAATCCAGCTATACCCGTTCCAATTTTAGTAACAAAGAAGACTAAATCTGTTTCATATGCTGCAAAATCATAGAGTACTGAAATTTCTCTTTTGATATCTTCAAGTGGTAGCATATCAGCAAAACCTTTTATTGTTTCAGAAAATGAAAGTGTTGGTATTCCCCAAGAATTTCCCATCATTCCAGTAGATTGACCCCAAATCGCACCACATTTTTCTACTGCAAATTTTGCTGCACCACCCATATGAACCCCTTCTAGGTTACTACCGAACACAAAAATCTCATTATCAAGTAGTTCGGTTATCTGTTCAGGTGTGTTTTTAAATCTTTTTTCCATTATGCTAGATTTTTAATAATTACTGTTTAACATGCTGATGTTCCATAATAAGGACTACCAGGTTGATCACTTTTAAATTTTAATCTTTCCTTAAAATTTTCATCTTTTTGTTGTCTTTTTCCGCTTTCATAGCCAAGACTAAAAAATTCTAAACAAGAATCTTCAAATAATTTCAAATCTTTAGTTCCTTCTAATTCTAGTACAAACAAAGAGACCATCCTTTTTACCATATTATCAAAAAACATGTTTTTCTTGTTCTGTTACTTTAATTTCTTTTACTTCCATTATTATTGTTTTAAAAAGTATTCGGTCCTCCCATACAACAATCCATGTAGCTTCCACAATTTCTTTTACGATATCCTTCTTTTCTACACTCTTGTCCATCTGGTGCGTAATTTTTATCAGGTTCTGAATTTCCATGAAAAACAAGAAGTCCTAACTGTTCACAAACCTTCAAAATCGGGATGTACTCAAAATTGATTACTTCATAGAGATAAAAGTACCCGTAATTCCAAACCCATTCTAATCCTTCTGCTTGTACTTTATACTCATTTTTGTAGCATTCCCAATTACTTTCCATAGAAAAATTGTGCATTCTATCATACTCATAGAGTTTATCTCCTAACTCATCTCTGTGTCTACAAAAACCAATAATAGTCAAGATATTATCTACAACAACTTGATTTTCTTTGTTTTGTAATGAATTGCAAATTGTAGTTTCTAACATGATTTTGTGTGTAATGATTTTATTGTTTGAAAATCTCCTTTGTAATAAAGATTAAGTTGCTCTTGCATTCTTTTACCATCATATCTCGATTTCAAAACTTTAACTTGATCACATCCTATTCTTTCAACAAACAAGATCATCTCAAATCTCCTTATTGGCGAATTATCTAACAAATTAATTTCCCATTTGAAATCATTAAGTCCAACTTTTCCTGTTTCTTGATAAATCACTTTTGAATTAAGTCTTAAATCATTTTGGTATAATACCAATAATCTGTAGTCTTCCATAGTTCTTTTAATTTTTTAATAGTAGATGAAATCAATACTGTTACCGTCTCCACCTATCATAGGTACAACAAAAATTCCTCCATCATCTACTGATGAATTCGATTTTGGCTTGTATCTTAAAGTATCTTGCATTGATGGTCTGTATTCCTCTTCTACTTTAATTCCATCTATTGCTTTAGAGATAACTTTCCATCCTAACCAAATGATTACAATAATTAAACCAACTTTAAAAGCTGATCTAAAAAGCCATTTTACTATTTCCCAAGTCACACTCATTTCTTGTTCTTTTCTACATCTCTGTAATACCGGATGAAAACCCAAATAAAGAGGATAAATCCAAATCCTAAAGTAATCCAAATTGGTGAAACTACCCACCAAAATCCCCATTTTATGATTTTAAAAATTCTAAGAAATCCAAAAACTATAGTAAGAATAACAATTAAAGATGGTAAAACACATCCCAAAAGTGCCGGTTCATCTGCTTTTTTAAATAGTCCCATTATTTCACAAAATTTTTAGTCAATCTTCTTACTTTCATCATTACCATCCAAGTTCCATCCTCATTTTTCTTAAAGTAAAGTGCTCCTGAATTTGCAAGTTCATTTTTCAACTTCATTACAGCATCTTGTCGTGACATGTTTTCAGACCTATCATCCTTTGGCCACTCCCAACTATCATGGATAATTACCATTTTGTATTCTGTTCCACAAAGATAACCCGCTCCGAAAATTAAGCCTACTGCAATTAAAAATAGTAGTATGTTCATAGTATTATTGTGTTATTTTAGTTTGTTCGTTTTTAGTATCAAAGTATTCTTTAACTTCTTGTAATTCTGGTGATAATTTCAAATTATTTCGGTACCATACACTTCTCCACTTATCATTAGTTCCCTTACTTTGAAAATCTTCTTTTGACACTTCTGCTATAGTTCCATCCCACGCTTCAAAAAACCATCTGTAATTGTAACTTTTGTGAATTGTAGTATCAAAAACTGAAGTAGAGTGAATTTCTTCTACCAATGGCCACTTCATTCTAATTGTTTTTGAGATCTTAGATTCATCAGTAACCATATTACCATGCATTGCAAAACCTGCAATACATCCTATGATTAGCGCAATTACTAAGGTAAAAAAGAAAATCCTGCCTGCTTGTGTTCCAGTGTACATCGGACCTAAATTGTTTGTTGCATCTTGTTGTTCCATACTATTTTGATTTTGATTGTTAATTTCTTCTTGATTTTGGAAAGTAAAAAACTTGTCCCTCTTTCAATAATTCAGTATCTCTGCGTGCTATCATATGAACTCCATCTGTACTCGGTTTCTTTTCTCTTCCATATCCTTCCGATCCCCAAACTTCGATAAAAACGTAATCGTCTGTTACCATTTTAGTTCTACCATTCTCAGTATAAACATGACCCGTTCTAGCATCAAAGTACCTTTCTTTTTCTACAAAAATGAAGCTAGCTACTTGATAAAGATCATGATGAAACTTCTCTTTTGTTTCGTAAATCATTTTTCCAGATTCATCTATTATACACCAAAGATGATCTAAACAAGGCTTCATTAAGTAAGGCTTTTTCTTCTTTGCGCGTAATTTAGCTTCATCTGAATACTTATCCTCATACGTAGATTCAAAGTAGTGTATCAATATCATAAAACCATCTTGCCATCTACCACCAACTCCACCAAATCTAAAAAGCTCTTCCGAAATCAATTCTCCATCTCTGTAGATTTGAATGAAATCTCCTTCTCTATTGTAACTCAAAAACTTTTCACCTATTATTGCTGGTCTAAATTCGATATTTTTTGGTCCATCCGGTTTCCAATAAACAACTTCTTTAGGAGGTAGGTCTCTTGTTCCCATGTTAGAAATCATTGAAATCAAAGCTTGTGGATTACCCAATAAAGCACCCGAAAATTTTCTGCAAAATTCTTCTGTAGTTGTTCCTTTTTCAAAGTCCATTATTTCTCCATTTTGATTTTCAATTCCATAGAAATCAGTAAGATTTTCAAACAAAGTTTTATTCATAATTTAAACTCTTTAATTGTAAAATGAAAATACTAAAAATTTCTTTACCATGAGCAAAGAAATTAAAAAAGTTACTAACAATCTTCATTCCGGTTTTTTAGCAAACCATTTTCTTGTAAAAACTGTATCTTTAAGATATTGTTGGTCAAAAGCAATTGTTATTGCTAAGAAAAAGAAAATTACACATTGCATCCACCCAAAAATTGGGATAAAACCGGTAAAAACTGCTACCGGAAACAGAATTTTTGGAACTTCATGATATCCTACTTCACCCTTAACTAAATACTGTCCATATCTAACTAAAAAGAAAGAAATCAAAACATTAACAGATCCAAAAATTATTGTTGCTAATAATTCATTACTCATAACCAATCATCATAACTTGATATTTTCTTAAATACCGGTTTTTGTTTCTTATCATATCCTTCCTTATTAGGAAAATACTTTGTAATAAACTTCGTATCTTTAAGATATCTTGGATCAAAACAACAAATGAAAAACAAAATTACCAATACTATCATTTGAATCCAATTTAAAATAGGAATAAATCCTGTTATAATTGCAATCGGTAAAAAAATTTTAGGTACTTCAAAAAATTCATCACCTCCGGAAGAATAATAACAATGATTTACCAAAAAGATTGAAAGCGGGATATTTATCAACCCTAATATTATTGTTGTAATAATTAACCATGTTGCCATATTATTGTGTTTTAAGTGTTAGTATGAAAAAAGAAAATTGTTTACTGATTCTTCCTCAGGTTCTATTGTCATGTAATTTTCCTGTTTGAAAACTTTAACATGAAATTTGATGTTTGTGTTTTGATCTTTGATATAGTAAAGTTTCATTTCATCATTATCAGAAACTATGTAAAGTTCACCTGGATTTGCTTTGTTTGCTTTCTTTGTTGCTTCAAAGTTCAATCTTGAATTTCTTCTATCTCTTAATTCGGGCATACAGTCTTTTAAACAAATTATTCTACCTGAATACTCTTCAACATAGGCATGAACCCAATTCATTACAACTTCATTACCGTCTTTCTTATCCTTTAATTCTATTTTTAAAGTTTCTACACTACCAGAAATAGTACAAGAACTAAACATGACTCCAAGTACAAGAATTCCTAAAACTATTAGGATTATTCCAATTATTGTTTTTCTTTTCATGATTACTGATTTTGAAAACGTTGATCTAAACTACGATTTGTTACATTCACAAAAAGTTCTTCCATTGTAATTCCAACTTCTGCAAACTGTTTGTTTAAAGTATCTGCAATTAATGGTAATTGTGCAAAAATGAACTCTTCTGAACTTCCACCCGGAATCATACTAAAAATAGTATTAGCAACTTTTGTCTCGATGTAAAGTCTAATGGATTCAACTTTAAATCCAAATTTTTGTTTTACTAAAGTTTGACTAACAGAATCCTCTTGTACTCGATACATTACAACCGGTTCTAATTGGATGTTTGCATTTTTAACACTGGTAACATACAATGGATTGCAAGTAACTTTTTGTGTTTCAACCAATTGTTTTTCTACAGTATAGTGTTCATTTTTCTCTGGAACTACAACTCTTGCTCCCCCATCATTAAAGATAGAAAACAAAATCATTCCTGCTATTAAGCCACCAAAAATTGTGAGAAAAATCCATACTAAAATTTTTTGTACTGTTCCTTTTTTCTGAGGTTGTTCTTGTTCTGTAGTTTCCTCAATAACTACTTTTTCTTCATTTGTCATTGTTTTAAATTTTTTCGTTATTATTGTTTTGATTAATTAAATCGTTTGTTTTAATTGTGAAAGTAATCTCTTCACATTCTTTGTTTGGAAATACTGAAACATCTAAACTACTCGTTCCTATTGGTGCTTCTAATATAGCTCGCAAAATTTTAGGATAAAATTGTGCTAAATGATTAATGATGTAACCTTCTTGCATTTTTTCTGAAACAGTAAAAAATTCAGGAGGTAAAAAAACTTCTTCAACTTCTAGTTTATCATTACCAATTCTAACTGTAATAAAAGCTTTTCCGGCTTTTCTTTCCATTAAAAATTTTTGGTAATTATCATTATTCTCTGGTCTTTTCCAGATCAATTTTAAATTTTCAGTTTTTAAAAGATTAGAAAATTGTCCATAAAATTCAAGTTCATAAACTGCTACTATTCCATATTCTGGCGATTGATTAGATTCTAAATCATCATCTACTACACATCCTAATCCACCTGTAAAAGCTTGCCATCCAAATTCATTAAAACCCCAAACAATATCTTCATGTTTTGTGGATTTCATTATTGTAATAAAAAATCGATCACCATTTCTTAGTTCTACAACCATTCCGGGTTTTAAATCTTTTCTTTTCATCTTCTTAATCTTTTTTCAAAAAATCAAATCGGTTAACAAAAATTGTATTCTCTCCTTTGTAAACATGCAAAGACACTTTTCCTCCAACCCTACAAAGATATTTGAAAATATCAGGATAGTACATGTCAATAAACCAATTAGCACCTGCTTCTTCTGTTAATTTTTTCACTGTTATCGGCTTCCATTTTTCCACAATTTTCTTAGTACAAACTGATGTACCATCATTAAAATTCACTTGTAATAAAAATCCGTATTCTCTTAAACGTGTCCAAATCGGTATTAAATTATTTTCACTAAACAAAGCATCATCAAATGGTAGATCTAAATACTTTGGTTCGTAAACAGTATTGATATCTAAATTTCTGTTGCTTTTATCATTATTAGTCAAATCTTCTAAGTAATTTTCTAATTTATTATAGCCCCTTCCTTGTAAAATCAAAATACCATCTAATCCTAGAATCACTAATCTTCTTTCTCCGTTTTCATACTCAACTATCATCCCAGGTTTCAAATCCTTTAATTGCATTTCACGTTCAAAAGTATCTAATATTTTACCGCCGGTTTTTTGATATTCTTTCCAAAGTTCAAAGTAATCAACTACTTTAACTGCTTTTGGTTGACTATTGTAATAATCACAAATCAACTTGTGAATTTTCATCCTTTCAATAGTAGTACTCAAATTGTTTTTCTGAATTTTAGCCCAATCTTTTGCTATTTTAGGTTCTTGTCTTTTTAACTCAACTTCAAAATTTTCAAAATTCTTTCCGGAAAGATTCCAAGCATACTCTAAAAAGTTTACCATTTCTATCTTACCTTCTTTTTTCAATCCAATTCTCCAATTTGTTAAAAGATCTTGTCTGTTTTCAAAATGATTTGACTCAAAAATTTCATCTTGTTTTTCTTTTGATTTGTCTAAAAAACCATTTCTTTTTAATTGAGATGCTGCATCCAAAATTGTTTTTGTAACAGTAGCATAATCAATTTCCATTGGTACATATGGTTTAATTTCATATGCTCTCATAGATGTAGGATAAAGTCCAAGAAAACTAAAATCTACATCCATTCCTAATTTTTTAGAGTATGCTTCATTAAATTTAGTAACTTCATCCCTTACTATTTCACAAAGTTTCACATCATCCTTTAAAGCATCTCCGAGATCTTTAAGACCTGTTAAAAATTCATGAAATCTTTTTTCAAAATCTTCTGTTTTTTCAACATGTTTTTCTTCTTTTTGAGATTCTGGAAAAATTACATGAAAATCTTCATCTTTAATTCCTAAAATATCAGCAAGTTGTTTCACTTCTTTTAAAGCTTCCGGTGCTAATCTACGTAAAAAACCAATTCCACAACCATCTTTATCAAAATTTCCTTTTGTTACTTCAACGGGTTTAGAAACTGAATTTGGAATTGTTGCAACAGTTACTAAAGTTAAATCAAATGGTATCTGTCTGTTTACAAAGAAAGTCTTACCTTTTAATCCTTCATAATTTCTAATCCAATCATAGCGTTTTAGTTCACTAAGATAACGATCAATTGTACGTGCATCAAATGGCACTACAACTTTGTTTTCTATGGCTTTGTAAAGATTAAAAAGATCAAAAAGATCTCCTTCTTTTTTCTTTTTCAATATGGAGATCATAGTACTCCAAAGTGATGTTTTGTTATTCTTCATTATTGTCTGTTTTGTTAGTTACTACTTCTTGGGCAATTTCAAAATCTTTCTTGTTTTTGAACTCGATTACGTTTGTTACAATAGGTGCTACATCTGTTCCCATTCTGTCACTCCATTTATTCTTACAATTGTTTAAACAAATCTCAAAATTAACGTAATTACCATTAAAAGTTGTTACCCATTCATTAGCAAACATTAATTTTGTACTATTGTTTGTAAAACCTTGCATCAGTACGTAAAAATACCTACTCTTCTTGTTATTACTATTCATCATTTTGTTTTAGTTTTAGTTTTAGTTTTCTGTTTCTTTTGGCTTATCAAAAATTGGAATAGGAATACAAAAATTTAGTTTTTCTGAATTGATTACACTTTTTGCATTTTCTAAAACAGAATAACCATAATCATAGGCATTCCTTTCACTAAGCCATCTTGTTCCTTCTTTAATAGTTCCACCATAAAACTTTTGTAGAACTACATTGTAAATTGCGAATTTTACCATTATTTTTCTTTCTTTTTAGTTTTCTTTTCTTTAAAATCAAAGTTTCCATTTTGTGCATTTCTGCAAATTGCTCTATAAAGAACGTTCTTGCTCTCCCGATCTGCTTTAGCCCAACCATTAAAAACCCTTGCATTAATTTCGTAAACTTTACCATCTTTATCCTCGATTAAAAAACATCCGGGCTTGTGAATCAAGTAATTATTACGATATGCATGATGTTCCCATTTTGCACGATAAGTTTCACCAATTACAGGATATTTTGCAAAATCTTCTACAATAGTAAATTCGCCACTTTGTGCAACTACCATTAAAATTGTATCAATTCTATCATATGAAACACTATACTCATTAGGATAAATTGTATGAACTGTAATTTCTTCAATACTTCCTACTATCTGATTATTAGGAATTTTGTTACAAGAACTAAAGATGATAATCAATCCAATTACAATTATTAAAAGTAAAATTGGCGGCATCCAAATACTTGGCCACATTGGAAACATGAATTTTTTGTACTTACTAATTAAAGTCTTCATATGCTTTTGATTTTTTTAGTGTAAAACGTTTCTTGTGTTACTTTTTTTAATAATTTCATCTCTTCAGTAGATAATGGGAAAATACAGGCGAAAAATTCTGGCATACCCTTTGCTTTGTAATAAAGAATAGTAGACCCTCCACTAAAAGAAATCTCTTCTATTTCAAAGTAGGTGTTAATAATTATACCTTTCTTATTGTATTCCGTAAAATAGCTTAGGATGTAATTTTCTCTACTCATGATTAACGATAAAAAGTGTCGTTTTTAACTAACTTTACTATTTCTTCAAGTCTATCTTCTGTTAGTGCACTTTTCTTTGTTTTAGTTGCACATCGTAAGTACATTGCTACTGTTTTATTATCGCTTTCAAACCAAACCGCTTCATCAAATTCTCCAAGATGTGTTATTCTAAGCATTTTACTATCATCTTCACCAAGTCTCAACCACCAATCTCCGGACAAATCTTTATTAAACCATTTGTTGTCATTCAAATAGCTACTTAGGTACTTAATTTTAACCTTTTTTGGTTTATCTACCCAATTATACAATAGAACTAAAACTATTGCAAACAAAACTAAAATTGTAATTTCTTGCCATGTAATTATCATAATTGTACTATTTAGAGGTTTCTAATTCTTTTTTCCATTTAAGCAAGAATTCTAATCTTGGTTTATTCCACTTTTCAAGACTAATTGAACTCCATTTTGAATGGTACCACCAATATCCTGAAGAGTCTCTAGGTCCTATTCTAAAAATTCTTGGAGCCCTTGTTTTCATTATAGTAACAAAATCTTCATACTTTTTCCATACATCATCAATTTCCTCTTGTGAAAGTTTTTCTTCGCTGCAATTTGCTAATCCGTTTAATTCATTGTATCGGATATGTGATATTACTTCACAAATCCCATTTTTTGGTTGTCCGTTTACTGATGTTTCATACCATGGAATGATTGTGTCAATAATACTAAGTTTAACATCCTTAGACATTTTAATTTTACACTTTGGTTTCCATGGCCAAAGTCCTGTTCCCATTAAAAATCCAAGTAATAAACCACTAATGATAAAAACTTGTCCTATGATTCTTCCTAATAATCCACTCAAGTCTACACTTAAGCTTTGTAATAGTAATCCAATTGGAACTCCTACTGCAACTGCAATAAGTAATCCAAACATTATGCTAAAAGCAATTCCTAAAAAAGTTCTCATTTCTTTTAAAATTTTGATTATTGTTAAAATTGTTGATAATTTGCGTAAAATGGTTTTTGTTCTTCATCGAAGAAAAGATTAAAATAACACAAAACAAATCCTTCTTTTTTCAAAAATTGTTTCACATGTTCTTCTATGATTTGTTGAAATTGTTGTCTACTGTCTATTATTTCAAGATACTTGTTATCTCTTCCGTACTCAAGAACTTTAAGATGAATGACCGACTGTGTAAAAATACTGTCAAATTGTTGTAATTGATAAGCATATCGGTAAATTGGAAAAACTTCTGAAGTAGGATCCAACATGTACTTTATGCTCATGTTTACTTTAAAAATTACAGTATCTGCTGAAACCAATTCAAATGGCTTGTAGGTGTCTTCAATCCATAATGGATAACAAGTTGTATCTTGGATGTGTACAATTGTCTCATATCTTTTTCTAATATCTTCATGTGGATCAATTCCAAAAGTTCTCATAATAGGATAAAGTATCATTTGAGGAACAAAAGTACCTACAAAAAGATATGCCATTCCCAATCCAATTAGAACATATCCAAACTTTTGCCAGAATTTAGTCTTAAAATTTGGTTTTTTCATTATTGTAATTTTTTGTTAATGTAGTTATATTTATCAGCTTCAGCTTTTAATTCTATTGCTTTTGTTTTTGCTTCCAATAATTCTTTCAAATGTTCTTCTGGTATTATTTTCATTGCAACATGTTCTACTTCAATTCCCATGTTTCTAAGTATAGTATCAATTCGCACTTTCACATTATTTTGAAAATCTCCTTCTAACATTTCCATTCCGAAATAATCTCTTGCTTCTTTGATAAAATTCCATTTAATTTCATTCTCTATTCCACTAAATAATAGCTCTTGAGATCGATATTTTTCATGAATTTCTTGAATTTTCTCTTTATTAATTTTAAACCTGCTGATAAATTCTAACTCAAATCGACAAGCATCTTTACTTAAAACTTGGATTATATCATGATATTCCAAAGTTTGAAAAGTATAACTTTTAGTTTCTAACCCAAAAGTTGGTAATTTTACTGTTTCTGTTTTTGGTTCGCGCGGAATAAAGCATACTAAAAATAGTACAAAGAAAACTGCTGCTAAAAACATCAGTACTTTTCCAAAATTTTCTTTCTTTTCAGACTCTTGAAGTCTTTGATTTTCTAATGGTGTCATTTCTTTTTGATTTTTGATTATTGATTGATTTTGATTTTTAACAACTAAAGCACCACTTAAAAATGCTATTGTTGATATTAGTGCTGCTATTGTTCCTATAATAGGAATAAAAGCCATTATAGTAATTCCAAAGTATGCCTTATCATATGGTTCTTTGTTAATAAAAACATCACCAAGTATTATCAACATAGTTACTAAAATGGAAATCCCGTAAATTATCCAAAAAATTGTTATTGTCATTTCTTTTTTTTAATTATTGTCCTGTTATCCAACGTGCAAACTTGTTATTCCGTATCTTTGCTTTGTCTATTGCATCATACTTCACTTTAAAAACTTCCTGAGAATAAACAATTATTGCAATTAAAGCCATTAACATGTTGGTTATTGGAATTAATCCAATTGCAATTGGTATCCAATCTCTTTTCCAATGACCATTCGGCATATCAAAAGTAAAACAACATGCTACTATAATAGCAATGATAAAAACTAATGGTAACCAAAATAACCAAACATGTAGTAAAAGTTGTAATTCCATTTCTTTAAATTTTGATTTTGTTAAACTTCGGTAAAAATACTGAAAATTCTGATATCATTTTTCAGTTTACTTTAAAAGTTACTAACAATTTACTCTTCATCTTCTAATCCTTTCGTAAATGCTTTTTCATGAGGAGGATAAACCTTTTCCCAAATTTTTTGTGAAATATCTCTTCCCGATTCTAAAGAAAAAACCATACCAGCAATTCCTTTATCTTTGTTTAATCGTAGGTTAATTTTTGCAAATTCCTTTTTGTTATGTCTAACTTCTGGCAATAAAGCCAAAATTACGTTTTTTCTTGCTTCTACTACTTTGTCAAAGTACATCTGAAAATCTTGTCTTAGAGTTAAAACCTTGTATCTTACCCACTTATCAAACTCATCTGGTACATCTTCCAATATTGTAGTCAAATCCTTACCATCTTTTAAAGCTTCCCAAATATCTCGCGCACAAAAGTTTGTGATTATGGAGTGTAATCTACAATAATCTGCAAATTTTAGCTTTACTCGTGTATCATCTTCAAAGTGTAAAACGTAACCTTCTTCATTTTCTTTGTTTAGTGCTTTAATCTTTTCAAAAGACATTCCAGACAAGTTTTCTTCCCAATGTACTAACCTGAAATCCTTACTGTAATGTTTGTAAATATCTGCAACTGATAAACTCTTTCCTGTCTTATTCTCTATAATAGCTAACAGTACAATATCTTCAAAATCATAATGACATACAATACGATTTTTATCATAACATATCTCAAAAATAAAAGTGTAATTTTGCCAATCTAAGTATGGTAGTAAATGACTATACTTAGTATTCAATAATTCAGTAGCCCAAATAGCTTGTTCAGAGCTAAATGAGCCTCTTGTTGCAATACCATAAATACCTCCGGAATAATAGGAAATCCCACAAGAATTATGGACCAAAAGTCCATTAGCAAAAAAATTGTGATTATCTTTTACTTCGATATCATATCGTAATGAATTATGTTCGATTTTTTCAATTTTCTTAATTTTCATTATTTTCAAGTTTAGAGATTAATAGTCTAACCAATTCTTCATTTGTACATTTCATTTCATCTTCCCATATTATAATCAAACGAAAACCTAAATCCTCTATTATTTGCTTTTTTTGAACATCTTTTTCCCAAATTTCATTAGCTAATTTAGATTCTCCAGGAAATGGCAATAAGTCATCTGATTTGTAAAATTTTGGATTAGCATGCCAAAAATCGCCATTTATTTCAATTACTATTCCAAATTCTTCGATAAAAAAATCATAGCTATGCCGTTTAAAAAACTTTTGTGTAGTGTACTCAATCTGTAATTCATTCAATAATTCTTGTATCCGTATTTCTAATTTTGAAACATAATTTGGTGCCTTTTGAAATGTTACAGATAATAATCTAGCTTTTTCATCATCAGTATAATTTTCCCATCGTATTTTTGCTTTTTTCGAAATATCATCTCTTCTTTCCGGTACTTTAGAATAATTATCATAACCAAACTTTAATTCACAAGTTTTTCGAATTTTCTCTAATCTTAATTCCCATTCTTCTTGTGTAAATTTTTGCTGGGCTGCCGAAATTTTTTCAGGATTTGTAATTCGTTTTTTACCATACTTTTCAAGCATAAATTGTTCCAACCATTCAATAAAAATACCAGCTTTAAAAACATTGTCCACTCCAAAATTTTTAGTAAATGTTTCTCTTTTTTGTTCTTTTATGCTTTCACATTGTGAGGGATTTTCTACACCAAAGTTTTCTAAACATGTTTTCTTTCCTTTTTCTACCGATTTTTCATTTCGAGACTCCTTTATACCACGTAATTTAATCTCATAATGTTCTAAGATAATAACAATATCACAATATAATACATCATATCTTTGTGAAATATCTGAAACTGAATATCCTTCTTGATATTCTCTTAAAACATCTTTGATTAAAAACCAATAATTAAAATCCATAGCTTCCCATCTTAAGTCTTCATATGATTTTTCAATCCCATACTTTTTAGCGCATTTTTTTAAATGTTGACCCGTCATTACTTCTTTACAAATTGGACAAAACTTTTTCATTTGGTATACTCTTTTAACTATATACCCACAAAAATTTGATGAATTATCAACTTTTTACAACTATTTCTTCACTACCATCTAAGTCCTCTACTTTCCGATATGCTTTGATATTTGAGCACCAAACTTTCTGATTACCTGTTATTTTAACAATAGTACCATCTTCTAATGTTAATTGATACCAATTTTGGATGTTTTCTCTTATCCAAGAATTGTTAATCTTCTTGTATTCAAAAACATCTTTAATAGGATCATATGATAAAACATTTCCACGATAATTGTTTTCACAAATCCATCCAATAGTTTTTCTTCCTTTTTCTGTTATTACCACGGTTTCTTTATCTAAACATCCGTCTACCTTATCCAAAACATCAAACTTGAGCATAGACAGTCTTTTTCTCTCTTCTGGGCTTAGTTCTTCCCAATTGAAAAACTTTCCTAACGGATAGGAAATGATGTTACCAGAACCGTCCAAAATCAATCCTCGACACAGTAAAGTAGCAATATTCCAAGCTTTTTCAAAAGTGCACTTTCTTGTGTAGTTGTAAAGATAAAGATCAAGTTCCGGATGTTTTTGTTCAACTATGAAACCATCTCTAATTCCATCACTAATCATTTTCCGTAAAAGATTTCGGTTGTTTATCATTGCTCTTAACTTAAAATTTCGTAAGTTGCTTCTATTGTAATAATTTCACCTGTTTCAGGATCTTCAAAACGTTCAATTTTCGTAAATTGCTTTTTTGTTTTATTAACAATCTCCGAAGAATTTTTACTAAAGTTAACTTTTCTTGTTTTCGGTTTTCCACCTAAACTAAATAATGTTTGAATTTTCTTGCTCATTTTAAAAATTTTAAATTTTGATTGATTTTTAACAATGCAAAAATAACACTTTTTTCTTTACCAAACTACAATTTTAGAAAAAGTTACCAACAATTTAAAATGAAAAAGAGGACCAAATTTGATCCTCTTAAAGTAATTGTAGTAAAATTAGTTCTTATGGTCTGTAATTCATGAAAGTTCGCGTAAATCAATTATCTTTAACATCATAATCATCATCGTTGTACTTAATTAGATACCAAATCAAAAGTATTGCGAAAATAATCCACCCCACAATTGGTGCTAAAGCTCCTAAAAACCACAAGATGTTGTGTAACAGAGCAAATGGTGAGTCTTTTTCATCTTTACTATTGAACGTTTTCCCAAACATCCATAGCATAACTAAGACTAAAATTAGAGGTAATCCCCAAACAAAAAATACTGTCATTGTAGTAATTGTAATTTTAGATTATCGTGCAATATTGATAAACGGAATTGCACCACCGCCCATGTAAGTAGGTAATTTTCCATCCCATTTGTCAATTGCATTATTTTGAACAAGCAATGGTGTTAAAGATTGCTGAACACTTCTATTGTATGCTGCAATACCTTCACCTTCAATACGCATAGCTTTTGCAGTACCTTCTGCTTTAGCAATTTCAATTTTAGCTTTTGCCTCTGCTTCTTTTACTTGATTTTCAGCTTTCAATGCGTTTTGTACCATTTCATTCTTGGTATCAATTGCATTTTTCAAACTTGTTGGAGGTTCAATTTTTGCTGTAAATTCTTCAACGATAAATCCTTCTTCCATAAGGGATTTTTCAAGACGTTTACGAACTTGACTCTCAAACTCTTCACGATTACTCATCAAATAGTCTGCTGTAAAACTATTACCAACAGTACGATATGCTTCATAGATACAAGTACGGATGTAACCTTCTTCAATTTCATGCAATTGTTTACGATACTTAACAAAGATGTAGGTAATTTTGTCTTGATCTAACCGGTAAGCAATAGTCGGCGAAATTTTAAAGATACTAGCATCTTTTGAATTTACTTCGATGTCATCATACGACTTTCTTTGGATAAAAATCGGATATTCGTAGATGTTCTGTGTGAATGGATTATACCAAACCCATCCTTTAGCGGTACCAATAACACCACCTTGTTCTTCAGAATTTGCAGCCCATTTCTTAAAACGTACGCCTACTGATCCCGAATCTACTGTTGTGCAACTTGTGCAACATGCTGCAAATGCAATGGCTGCAGCGACCATCAGAAAAAATCTTTTCATTGTTTAAAATTTTAGTTAATTAATTGTTTTGATTATTCTAAGGTTAATTTCCTTCTTAGTCTTTAGCTGGTGCTATACCAGAATACTTGAAAATCAATTCTTTTAATCTCTCTGAATGATTTAATTCATCTGAAAGAATTTCCTTTATTACAGGATGATCTTCTTCTGGTAAAATTTCCATTAATTCATAGTAATACTGTCTTGCTTCTGCTTCACCCGCAAGATTTTCTTCAAGTACTGAAATTAGTTCAAAATTTTTCATTGTTTTAGTATTATTTTAGCTTTTGATTATCATCTTATTATTACACGCTACTATTAAAAAGTTTCACGTATTTTAAAAAATTCCTTTCGATCTACAATAATGTGATAGTGATTTTCACCTTCTTTTTCATTACCCAATTCAGCCGATGTTTGAAAATAGTGCTTAAACTGTTCATCTACAATTACAGAATCTCCACTGATATTGAAAAGTCTTTGCGTTTCTGGATGATCATGAATGATATGTTTTAATTTCTTTACTTTGTAATTATTGTAATCTGATACTTTAAGAAATCCTTCTTTCACAAATCGGTTATCAATAATTTTAGGTAGATTTGATTTTATCTTTTGAAATCCCATTTTTACTTTAGCGTTTTTAGAATTTTCATCTCCAAGACCAAGAAAACCAATTTCATAATACCAACTTCCATCTATTGCAAACGTCTTAAAACACCATGCTTTGAAATTAGGAGTGTACCAAAGTTGAGCACCAATAGGAACAACTGTAAAATTCTTTCTCAAATTTCTTGGTTCTGTGTATTCCTTTCCTAAATCCGTCTTTCCAATAAGGTCTACGTAAATCTCCATCCCTTGTACATCCTTTACAAAAATACCATAGGATTTCTTAATTCTGAAAATTAACATCACAATAATATCTAACCAAATGTTAACTTTAAGTTGATGATACTTTGGATCATTAAAATTTTCTTTCAAAGTTTGTCTTAATTCCTTTAAGACGTAAAACTGTTTTTTCATATCTTGAATTTTTTGATTGTTAATTGTCTTTTAATTAGGCTTCATCTTCCATGTTAGATTCACCTTTATCAAGTGCTTTACTTTCTCTTTCATCAAAAGCTTTACACTTTAATTTGAAAGCATCATAGCGATTTTTACCTTCAAACCGAATTACTACACCCTCAAATGGAACCTTAGTTTTGCAAATTGGACAATCCTTTTCCATAGGATTCATGGTTGCAAAATAATTGTAGATATCTTTTGGATCGCCTGTACTTAATCCAACCCATTCACCAGCTTTTGCAATATTATCAAATCTATCCTTTTCAATTAACTCTGAAACTTTACCATCAAAGTAAACTAATGGAGTTTCCAAGCCGGTGTTTTGACAAAAATCTTCAATTTGGTTCATTGACCATTCAAAAACTTTACCCTTTGGATCCGTCAAAGTAATTCGATAAACCTTAACTCCAAAATTTTCTCCCATTTTGTAGTTTTCAATTTTATCATCAACCGGTGCTTTGTAACCATAATCGTAACCTTTTTGGATAATTTTTCCTCCTGGAGTGTAACCAACAATTTCATAGTACAAAGTCATTCCTTGCCATAATTTAGACTTAATCAAATTATGCACATGATTCCAAATATCAAAACCCCTAAAATCGGCTGCATCTTGATTAACTGAACCGACTCCTTTAATAATAGTTCTACTTGCTGCAACATCCTTGTACTCTTGTTCTTGGAATTTAAATCCAAACCATTTTTTAAACTTAGTTTCCCACCATCCTAATTCTCTCTTGCACAAAATGTTAGCTGAAATTCCCGATGTTCCATGATACTTGCAAGAAACATTGATATGCTTTTCTGGCGTCAACTTCCATGCAACTTCTCCCATTCTTGTTACTTTAACATGAAACTTGAATTGGTCATCACAAATTAACTCTATTGCACTTTTTTTAGCACGTTTACTTCCCATACTTGCACCCGATTCTTTTATCTTTACTACGTACTTTTCGCAAATTTGCAATTTTACTTTATCTTGTTCTACACTGTCAAAAGTTTCACTAACTAAAGCTACAACCCCTTTAATTCCTTTATCATAGAGAAAAGCTTCAAAAAGATTCCATCTAATGATGTAACCTTCTGAGTACATTTTTTGCAATTTAATCATTTTAACCCGACCATTATCTTCAAAAAATCCTGTTTTATCTGGATTAGGATCAGCATTCAAATTTTCATTACGGAAAGCATTTAAAGATGAAAGCAGCTCTCCATTAATTTTACAACCCGATGGAAAGTAAACAATAACATCTCCAACTTGATAAGAATCATCAATAATGACTGTTCTATTATCAATTGTAGTGTAATACAACCGGTCTGTGCCAGGAACTTTTTCAACTTCTTTTAATTCTGCTACTTTTGCAAGATAATTTGCATTTTCTGCATCTGAAATTAAGTACTTCATTCTGTTTTTAATTTTTTAAATTCTTGATAGATGAAAACTCCTAATACTAAAAAACCACATGGCAAAATTGTTGCCAATATGATTAAAACTCCTAGTTTAAAAAATTTCATCCTCTGTTTTAGTTTGACAAAAATACTGAAAATTTTAAAACGATTTCCAAAAGAACTAAAAAAGTTACTAACAATTTGCATCTTCATCTGTTAAAGCACTGAATTTTTGTGCTTTAATTTTCTGTTGTAGGTCTTTTTGCTCTTGAAAATTTTATGCACACCTCTCCAACCTGTTGGATTTTCTTCCAATTCTATTATTCTACCGGCTCTTCTATTGGCAAGAATGATATCCTCTTTGGTGATTTTTAAAATTTTCATCTCTTTTGAATTTTGATTTGATATTACAAAAATACTAAAAATGGTGATACAAAAGCACCACCATTTAAACAAGTTACTAACAATTTTGATTTTTCAACCTCCTTTATTCCAAAACCAAAATTGTTCTACGAATTTTCCTATGGATTCAGGCTTATTAGCACTACTGAATTTTAGATTTCCTTCTTTGTCTTTAATTGTCATTCTCCCGCCTTTTACTGAAACAAAAAGTCCTGTTTCTCCTTTACCTGTTATGATTTCATCATTTTCAGAAAGATGTGAAACTTTACGATATTCTTGCAAAACTTCAGTAAACTTTATCCTTTGTTCAACATCTAATCCTTTGTTTTCTTTCTCATTAAGAAATTGATCTAAAGTTTTCATATGCTGATTATTTTTTGATGAGGCAAGTTTAAACTCTTATCAACAACTATTGGAATTCCTTTTGCTCTTAAAGAACTACTAAATTGTAAATCTTCTGAAAGACATGTACCATCTCCATATTCTATGTAGCGAAAATAAGGATATTCTAATTTTTGAAAAACAGAAACCTTAATCATTACACATGCAAAACCAATAGCATCTGCTTCAATAATACCTGGCAAACTATCTAACTCTTCAATTCTAAAGAAATCATACCAAGATTTCTCTGCCACATACTTTGAGATATTAGTCCTATTGTCATTCACACACTGCATAGCCCAACCACATGAAACTTCTGAATTACAAGCAATTAACTTTTCTAAAGTATCTGCTGGCGCAATTTGATCAGCGTCTATCATTAACAAGTAGTCAAATCCCCTCTTAATTGCCTGATTACAAGCTTTATTACGTGCTTGTGCTGCCGAATATCCACATACAAATTGTACTTCTATTTCATATCCATCAGGTTTTCTTATTCCATAAAATGATTCCATACATTGATAATGAATATATGGACTATATGTTGGTATTGCTAATAATATCTGTTTGTTCATTTTGTTTTAATTCTCGATTTCTTTTTCTTGTTTCTGTTCTTTTTTCTATTGCTTCTTTAGAAATTTTTTTACCTTTATGAGAATCCGATTGTTTTTTTCTTGTCTCTTCTGAATGTTTTTTTCCAATAAGTGCAATACTATTAGCTTTTCCTATCTTCCTTTTTGTTTCTTCTGTATGTTTTTTACCTTTAAGGGCTTTTGAAATTTTTTCCCTTGTTTCTTTTGAATTCTTTTTATTTCTTAATTTTTCACGAGTTTCTTCTGTAAAAACTTGCAATTTTCTTTTTTCTCTAATTTTTTGTTTTGTTTCCTCTGTATGATTGTATCCTTTTTTAGGACCACCGGCATGATTTTCTCTTAATTTTTGCTTAGTTTCTTCAGAAGAACTAATTCCTTTATTCCAAGGTATTCTACCTCTATTTTGTTCATTAATTTTATCTTGAATTTCTCTAGAATTGCGTCCACCTATTCCTCCTTCTTTAAGATTTAAACAATTATCATCTGTATTAAACAAATCTCCAATAAAATCTTTTTCTAATCTCAATACTTCTTCAAAACTATCGGCAAATTCTAAAATTATCTTTTTCCAATTACCCTTTTCCATTGGATATTTTTTGTAACAATCATTCAACTTTTTACCAGAACCCCAATATGCATCAGGAAATTTCTTTGTAGTATGTTGACCAATATAATAGTACTTTTCACCATTTTTATTTTTAAAAGTTGATTCAATTTTATAAATATAATAATACTCTTTTTGATTTTTTGGTACTAAAACTCTTTCATTTAATTCATAATCAAAATTAAAATTAAAACAATAATTTCTTTTACTCATAGTTAATTTCAATTATTTTACTTTAACTATATATCTCAAAAATTTTGTAGCATATCCTATTATCTACTCAATACTAAAAGTTATTTTACTTTTTTCCTTTTCTACCATTTAAAAAATCATCAAAATTTTTTGTTGACTCTGATTCTACAGTCATTACTTCATTTTGCAAAAATTTCTCAATTCTTGCATCTTGAAAATTCCAATCTTCGAAATTTGTTGTTCCGTCTCGCAAATCATCAATAAAGTAAGGTAAGAAGTCACTTTTTAAAATTGGTTCCATAAATGCTTTTACTTTTGGTACATTGTAGGAGTCTAAATTTTGTTCACTATTAATTAAAAAGTAATCATCTGCATATCTGTATTCTCCATTATGAATCATTAAAACTACTTCACTTGGTCTTTTACTAGATAATACTTCATCTAAAGTCTCTTCATCATTTCTAAAAAGTTCAGAATCAAACCAATTAGCATTAACTGCAAATTCATTGAAAATATCAATCATGTTTTTAGAACCCAAAATTAATTTCGTTAATTCTGATACAAGTGCTTTTTTATCCTTTACCATTATTTTACTATTATTTTAATCATTTTACTATTTACCTCGGTTTTAATTCAGATTAATTCATTGCAAATCCAATTCTTTTTTGTCCTGTATTTGGATTAAAAGTTGGATCATTTTGATTGTAAAGTTGAGCTAAAATTGTTGGTTTTTCTATCTTAGTATTAAATCCTAACTTATCACTAAGTTTTTGTCCTTTTTCAGTACACAACTCATTAAATTCGTATTTTGCAATTAATCTTCCTTTACGTAATAAGGCCTCATCAATTTTTGAAATATCACAATTCATTGTGCATAAAATTTGAATTGACAAACAGTCTGATAATAAACCATCTGCTAAATTTAACAAAGTACTTACTGCTGAATTATTACCATTTTGTCCTCTATCCATTATGATAGTTTCAGCATCTTCAATTACAAAAATTGACCCCGGATTTTCTATCAAAACTTTAATCAAACTTGGATCTGTCATGGCACCTGCTAAATTTGGTGGTAAAAAAATAATGTTTTTTCGTAAACTTGAAATTAAGTAGCGGATGTAACTTGTTTTTCCTGTTCCCGGTTTTCCGTGCAAAAGTACAATACCTTTATCATTTTTCTTTTTCAACCTTTTGATTATGGTGTTGTGAATTTCTTGGAAATCATCATTGTAATTATCTGCAATGGAAAGTTTTGGCTTAGTAATTTCTAATGGTGTAACTTCTAATCCTCTTGCACCAGATGTTAATAAGTGAATTTCCGGTTTAGCATAAGAATTACGATACTTGAATTTTCTAAAGTCTTCTGTCAATTGATTAACAAACTCTAAATCTGATTTTCTACCATAAAAAATTGAAACTTCTAACGCATTCTTGTTGAAGTAAACTAAAACATCACCCTTAAAGTGTAGGTACATGTCATCAATTTCCACAACATTTTTCACCTTAAAAAGTCTCTTAGTAAAATTAGCATGAGTAACTTTATCACTATAATTGTCTATCACAAAATTAGTTGCTTTCACACAATTAATCGGATACATGGAATTCCAATTAGGAATACTATTGTAATTCATCATGTAAAGTACCTTAGCATCTAAGGCATCATCTCCAGAAAAAACTCGATCAACCATTAAATTTCTAACTTCTTTAACGTTAACATTATCTTTCAAAGATTTTTCTTCAAAAAACTTTCCAATTTTTTCTAACATCTGCTTTTCTGTTAAACTTCTTTCTTGTTTTTCCATTTCTTCATCTACTATTTTGTCTTCTCTGTTCATGATAATCTCTAATTCTTTAATTACTGCAATTTGTCTTTCTGTTAAACAATCATCTGCAACAAAAATTACTTCCCTATTATTTTTGCCCATTTTTCTGTTTTTAATTCTTCTTTTAAATTTGCGATAAATCTTGTTCGATATCTTCTGTTAAGTTTTTTAGTTTCACACAAAATTTCATCAAGCCATTCTGGAATTATCACCCATTCTTTATCCGTAAATTTCAATTGGATATTATTGCAAAGTTTCTTATCCTTATCAAGAAAAATTCTGTATGGTACTCTGTGAGTAAGAAAGTATTCTAAAACATCTTCCAAGATGTAAGATGGTTTTAAAAGTCGAGTTTTAGATTCTGCACACCTTGCTTTTCCTTGATATTTTTTCAAGTTAATTATCCCATTGATATTGTTTACCTTCTCTTGAAAAGTAATGAAATCTGATTTCTTCAAATTTTTAAAAGTAGTCAAAGTTATCAAAACTACAATATCATTTAGTGTAATTGGATCATCAATACTAACTTTATCCAACTTCATTGTACCTCCGCATTTTGGACAAGGTCCTACAATAATTGGTTCATCTTTTGGAAAAATCCCCACACCTCTACATTCTTTACATTGAACCCATTTTGCAACTTTTTCCTTTTTGTTCGTAATTGGATTCTTAACCTTTTTTACTTCAAGAACTTTACCATATCCATTACATTCTATGCACTGATCAAAAAACCGATACTCTTTACCAAACAATCTTTCATCATTCATGGAATTGTATGAACATTCACAAGCTACTGTAGCATTTGTATCATCATACCAAAAATTTCCACCTTGTTTCTTACTCTTAGTAAAAAATCTGTCTGTTGTTAATTGTTCCATTTAACATTGTATTCCCGGTCTTACAGGATTTCTAGCTACAATTTGGTTGTACTCTTCTATCCATTCTATTGGAATTTGATATCCTCCTGCCATAAAATAACGATTAACTGCTTGTCTAATAGCACTTTTTCTCTTTTCTTCTAACAACCATTTTGGCATCAATCCTGTAGGAGGTTTCATCATCGACCTCTCTTCATCTTCATCTCTATCTTCTAACTCTCTAAGTACATCTAAATCTGCTTCACTCATTTCACCCAATCTTCTTCCATCGGGCTGCAATTTTAATTCTTCTTGAATTGTTTTCTCTTCTTTCATGTTACTTTCGATATTTTTTAATGAACTCTTTATTGTGCCAAATGTACTGATAACTTTTCCTTCCGTTTTCTTCGATATTAGAACTCCATACACTTTCAAAATCATCCATTACCCAATCAACATTAACAGATTTCTTATCTGAATAATCGTATGCTTGACACCAAAAAGTTCCGTAAATTACATCTACCAAACTTGCTTTCAAAAACTTTTCATACAAAGACCAGTTTCCAAAAAGGTAAACTACTTGATCTTGTGTTTTTCTTAACTCTTCTAAAAATTCTTTAGGATCGTCTCCTTCCATCAAAGTGTAACAATTTTCAATTCCTAATCTTGAACTTAGCAAAGCTCTTCCATTTTCATCTGTTACAACAACTCCATTCTTTGCAAAATTCTTGAACATTCTCGGATTATGTACCATCCACTCTTCAACATTTTGCTTGTAGGTAAATTCTTCACCATTTTGCACGGTAATTATTGCTGCAACATTACAAAATCTGTCCTTGCCTGAAGAGAATGGATAATTTATCACAGGATAACTATCATAATTTTCAAGTTCAATAATCCAACTTTCAGGAACAAAAATCTCAGCAAGTTCTTCTTTGGTGTATGGTGTACTATCATTAATATGCCTAGAAATTTTAAGACCTAATTCACTTCCTTCTGTGTTTGGTTCTAAAACATCTTTTAATTCACACTTTAGTTTTGGTAGTACTTTTGGATTTCTCTCTACCTGTTCTCTCATTGTAGTAATTTGATTTTCATAAAGATGACAACTTCCACCCGTCCAATGTAACATTCCAGGTTCATATCCGGTCAAATAGCAAATGATGTGCATTAAAGTAGCATAACTTGCGATATCATATGGTACACCCAATGGAAAATCACAACTCCTTTGATAGATGTAAAGATCAAGATAACGTGATTTTGAAATTGAACACTGATAGAGGATATGACAACTTGGTAAACATGCCATTTTCTTTTCTAAAACAGTTGGATTCCAGGCACTCACAATATGATAACGAGAATCGGGATTAGTTAAAATTCCATTAATTAAAGCCAAAAATTGATCTGTTCCGTTCATTATTAAATCGGTAAATCCTCTATCAGCGCCATCCTTAATTACAGGTATATCATTAAGTATCAAATTGTTAAAGTTTCTCCAGTGTCTTCCATACACTTCGCCGCCTTCAAAATACCTGTTAATAGGTGCTTCTGCATTTGGTGTAAATTGCCATTCCATCTCACCTTTACCAATCTTAATCCACTCTTCATAGGTTGGAAATTTCACATCAAATCCCAGTGATTTAAAAACCGGTTCACTTTCTTTTTCATATTGCGCTTTAACAAACTTGAAAGTATCCTCATTCCAGATATTACAACCTCGTTTGGTGAGAAATCTAACATCACTCTCACCATTCAAAAACCAAAATAATTCAGTAATGATGTTCTTTAAGTTAACTTTTTTTGTTGTTAATAACGGAAAACCTTCTCTGAGATCAAAACTCAAATCTCTCTTAAAAAGTTCTATGGTTGCTGGCATGTTTTTTCTCGCCGGCGTTTTTAATTCTCCATCTTGGATTATCTCTTTGCATAATTCAAGGTATTGTTTCATTAGTATTCTTAGTCTTTTTAGTCTTTTCTTTTTGATAATCCAGGAACTTGCCATTCTCCTAAAATTCTCTTTTGGTAATCTTCAAAAGCTTGCCATATTGTATCACCATATCCATAGTCAAAACAACTCCATTTTGTTATGTACCCATCAATATCATACATCGGCTCTTCACTTTCTTGCAAATCCTGAATTGTTGAATTATCAGCTATTGTATTGCAAATCACAATTTTACCACCATATCTCATCATTACAATAGTCAATGGAAAAATTTCCTCTATTGTTCTTGGACATGCTTTAATTTCTGATGTGCTCATAGTTTCTAATTGAAATTGTGATTTTCAACATACAATTCGTATGTCTCTTCAAAAATATCACCTCTACAGGGATAACATTCCCCCCGAACCCCAATTATCAGGATGTCAGCACGTTGCATTGTCATTTCTCCTTCTAAAGTTCCAATTCTCATCACTCCATTAATTGGATCCCATTTCATAGTTCTATTGTTAATTTCAAAAGTAGCACCATTGATATCACCCTTTACATTCGTGTGCATAACAACATTCTTAACAAACTTTTCTTCATGAAAATCTTGGATTACTTCATCCCAAGTGTAACATTCTACCGGGATAGGTTTTTTAACATACTTCATCTTCTTAGTAATTTTAATTGCTATTATTACAACTAACTTTCAAAAAGTTTTAATTTTCTGAAATTTTCTTAGTTCTAGAATCCTACAACTAATGGCGTGCTGCACACCTCTATTCCATATCCATTTAAGGCATTTGGAACTTCTTTTTTCATGATGTTTAAACTTCCGTTAACATCAGCATTAATTAATCTACCATTTTTAGTCTGGTAGAGACCTCTCTTAATCCTTTTCCCGCTAAATTCCTTAATTTCCTTATCCCCATACTTTGGTATGAAATCATTATCTAAGAAACTTGCTTGGCTTGTGTAACTTTCTTCTCTTACAATAACTTTAATTCCTTGTAATTCAGCTTTGTAGCTTATCATTTGAATTAAATTGTTAAACGGAATTGAAACAAACTTTTGATTATTAACTCTACCTAGATTTGTGTCTTGTTTCCAGCCTTGATTTTTACCGATAATTATGGTATTAAGGTCATTAGAAATTGCGTGATTCACTATGAATCTAGATGTCTTGTGAAAGTAATCTTTAATTTTGTTGTTTCTCTTTAAGGATAAAGATTGAGTTCTTTTTGATGATTTAGTTTTGTTTACTGTTTCTAATTGTGAAGAGAGTTTTGCTTTAGTTTTATTGTAAAATTGGTTAATACTCTTTACAGGTTTCCCGTTTACTATGATAGGTTTAGTTACATTAGAAGTTAAAGTTGCTAAGTTGTTTATGCCCAAATCAATTGATAAGTACTTTTGATTATCTTCTTTCTTTTGTTTTGATTCTACTTTGTAAAGCACTTCTACAGTATAGTATCCGTTTTTAGGGATTATTCTAACTTGTTGAACTTTAGATTGTTTGGTTTTGATGGTTCTTTTAACCAACGGAACAAACTTTTTGTTAATTTCCATTCCACCAAATTTGATAATTCCTTTCTTTAATTCTTTTCCTGAAATACCCATTATCTCAAAAATTGCTACATTCCTACCTTGTTTTTCTTTGTACTTAGGTAATTTAACTTTACCTTGATATTGTCCTTTTTGTTTTAACTTTAAAAGAGCAAAAAATGAACGCATATCTTGTTCTACTTGAAAAATAATTTGTTGTGCTACTCTATGCGTTAATTTTTTAAAATCTTTCTGTTTCTCCTTTGTGAAGTTCTTAATTAACTCAAATTTTCCCAAAAACTTTCCTGTTTCAAAATAGTGTTGGCGTACAGAATAAAGAGCTAAATTGTAGAGATTTTTAGATAAAAAACACAACATATCTAACTCTTGATAAAGAGGATTTGATTTTTTAATGATGTGTTGTTCTGATAAAATCATGTTAATTACTTTTACTATCTATTCTTAATTTTAATTTTTGCTTTTAATTAAACTCAAAAATTAGGAAAAGTTTTGCTAAAAATCTGTTAAAATGAAAAAAGAGTGCCTATTTCTAAACACTCTCTATTATTAAGAACTTGATTGTCGCAGCCAGTTCTTTTCAAGTTCTTGATGTCTGACACTCTGTTTTCGCTCGCCACTACTCACAACTTTGCACCTGCAATTTCTGTCTATCCATACTCTTGCTTTTACTCTAACAATGAACAAAATCTGGCTTGATTCATATGGAGGTTGTTAGAGACTTCTGAATGGTGAGCTGTTACGCACCCCTTAGATGAATAGCTGCTTCCAAACTAACATTCCATTCAGTAAAAAAGGATTATCCTAAGCGCGGTGTTCTAGAATTTTTCAACTCGAAGGGAACCGGGATAATCACGTATTTTGGCGACGGTGTTGGATTTGAACCAACTAAAGTAACTGTTTGAAAAATTGCTTATTATGATTGTAATTTTCATTACTTTTTAATTCTAGTTTCCTACAATTAATGGTCTACCACATACCTCTATCTCATATCCATTACGGTTTTTGAGACTCCTTTTACTTCACATTTTTCCGTCGCGATTTCTTCAGGTTCCGTTGGAGTTTGAGTAACAGTCAAATTGGAATTAGTTGCCGTATGGAACCTTTAATTTTGTTGAAGAGGTAGGACTTGAACCTACAATTGCTTTTTAAGCGCCGGTTTTACCATTCGATAATTACTACATACTTTCTTTTATCTCAGAAAACCTTTCGACTCCGGTGCATACCAATTCCACCACCCTTCAATTTAATATTATTATACCTTGAATGAAAAAAGTTTTAGTTTTATTGATTTTTTTAATAGCAGGTCTTTGACGATTCGAATGCACATTTTTAATCGGGTTGTAACCGATTCCCCCTATCCATTGGGTAAGACCTGTATTATAATACTTTGTAATGAGAAAGATTAATCAAATTAGCATACTCTTTATAGTATTTTTGTATTCTCAAAAAATCTTTCTGTTTTGGATTTTTCATCTTAACAAGGTTCATGTTATCTTGCAAATCCCATAATTTTACTTTTGTTGCAAGATAATTAGTTTTAATCCCCTCGATGTAATCTTCTCTTGTTTTTGAATTCTTTGGATCTAAAAGCCAAAGTGCTTTCTTTAATTTTATTGCAATTTTGTCTGTTAATCTACCATTTGAACGATCTTGCAAAATCATTACCAATTCAGACTCTGAAATGTCTGTGAACTTACTAACATCATGCAAATATGCAATGATTTTTTCTTTCCATTCTCGACAATGACTTGCTACTTCTGTCAAATGACCTTGAAAATAGTTAACACCTTGTTTATCAGCTTGTGAACCATGAATTTCTTTTGCGAGTTGTGCCGCTAGGTCCACTATTTCCTGATTAGATTTTCTTACCATAGGCAAGTGTTTTCTCTATCTATTCCAAGTAATTTTTTGAAAACTAAAATTTAGTACCTCCACAGGAGCATGATTCCCGATTTAGAGATTAGAAATCTCTTGTTCTATCCAATTGAACTACAGAGGCTTAATTGTTGCAATGCTTGGATTCAAACCAAGACTTCCGGTTCATGAAACCGTATGACTATCATTATCTACATTGCAATAAAGAATCATCAAAGGGCACTTAAAATTCCATAGTCGACTTAAAAATTCTGCAACTTACCACGATAACAATAGATAAGAATTGCATCCATAAGTGTTTTATGATTAGTTGCCTGCCGAGGTAATGCTCCTCGCACCTATCGGATATCAGCCGATTGCTCTACTTCTGAGCTAGCAGGCAATAAGTTTGTTGGAGATGACGGTGCTGCCCCGCCTCTGTTGGTATGTAAAACCAAATCGCTACTGTTACAACAATCTCCAATATTGTTGACCCCACAGGACTCGAACCTGTACATCTTCGCGTTATGAGCGCGCTGCATTAAACCAATTTCGCTAGAGGTCAATGATTTTGTGGCCAAGGTAGGAGTCGAACCTACAAGAGTCCGGGTACTTCACACCCGCGCTGTACCAATTGCAGCTACTCGGCCATTACTTAAAGTTTTCCATTTTGTTAAGATTTTTAGCACATCCAGTCAGACTCGAACTGACAAACTCCCAAGTTTCATGACATGCATCTCAGGTATTTAACCATTAAACTGTGGATGTAAAATTTCAGGTTTCATTCAGAATGTTCAATTAAAAGTTGAGTCCTAAAAGTTGCTGTAAGAAACCTTTGTGTACTCCTAGATGGATTCGAACCACCAACCTACTGGGTAAGAACCAGCAGCGCTACCAATTGCGCCATAAGAGCCTAAGTGTGCCTGGGAGGAGTCGAACCTCCTTCTGCTGGTTAAAAGCCAGCGGCGAAGCCGTTTTGCTACAAGCACTTAAAAAGTTAGGGTGGATGGATTCGAACCACCGACATCGTGCTCCTGAATGCAATTTCTAATTTTTTGCTGCATAAAACCTTTGACTATCAGATTTTAGTTGTTGAATTTTACGCGCTCTAACCACTGAGCTACACCCTAATTTGCGGCGAAGGAAAGAATCGAACTTACAATGAAATCTTTGCAGTATTCAATCTTTTAATTTTCAGATTGACCCCGTGTACCAATTACGGGCGTACTTCGCCATTTTGTGATATTGTTGAGATTCGAACCCATTCTCCGGGATTTCCTCCCAGCACATTAAACCTTAATGCTATGCAATACCTACGCAAACCTTTCTTACTATGAAAGACTCGAACTCTCAATTCCCTCCTCCTCGAAGAGCGTGTTACCTAATTACACCAATAGTTAGAAATTATTGCAACCTACTTGAATAGCAGTCCAAATAAGCCATAATCCTAAAAACACCTTCTTGAATTTGCTAATCCTTTTGGTTTCTCCACATGTTTCACCAAAAGTACTCAATCCGCATCTTTTTAGATAATTATGCAGTGCTGACGGGAGTTGAACCCGCTCCGTACGCCGTGACAGGGCGACATCTTAACCGTTTGACCTCAGCACTATGAGAAAAAGATAGTAAGTGTTGATCTTGGTTGTCAACTTTGGCTACACAACCCCGTTGCCAGATGATGTTTCATTCTTCAAACAGAGCATCTTACTTCGTTCTAGTTTTACCACCTGCTAGTTCACCCAGGAATTTCCTTTACTTTCATGTTAAAGCCGAGTACATAGAGTGAATACGTTCAGGCTCAGTCACTTAACAACCTATCTTTTAGGTTCTTTACTTTTGATGTGAGATTCGAACTCACCTATCCGGATTTTTCCCAAAAAATCAAAAGTATCAAACTTTGTAGCGGGAGTGGGAGTCGAACCCACGTAGTTCGGCTTAGTACCGGAATAAGGATTCGAACCCTAATATTCCAACTATTTTCCGGTAACCAACTAATTAACAGTAAGTTGGATACTTTATTGAGACCGAGCTGGAACCACCTCCAGTCTATCCCGCACTATTTCTTTAAAAACAAACTGACTACTGTGGATGAGCTAAATGATTAGCAAAATTAGCAATCTAATTGCAATTCTGTTTCCCCGTTTTTTCTTCTGTATTACGTCGGATCCAGTTTGTTGATTTTTTTGCGGGCTGGGGTGGACTTGAACCACCAACCATAATCTTAACAGGATTCCGCTCTACATTGGAGCTACCAGCCCTTTAATTTTCAATGAATTCTTTTGCTATTTTAATCCATTGTTTTGGATTATTAAAACATTCTTTCCACGATATTCTTAAAATTTTCCATCCAAATTCAGTACACTTTTTCATTTTTCTCTCATCTCTTTCTTGATATTCTTTAAATCTTTGATGTTGTGAACCATCAATTTCAATACCTTTCATTTTATGCACCCATGCAAAATCAATTGAGTAAATACTACAAGAATACTCTCTTTCATACAATTTATCATTAAACTCATTTTCTATTACTTGCATAAACCATTTTTCAGGATAAGAAGGTTCATTATTCCATCTACTTTTTCCAATATTCCAAGCTCGTCCTTCTTCGTGTGCTTTTTTCATTCCTCTAGAAACATTTTGTTTGTGTTCTACTGTTAATGATTTTCCTTCTTGTGATGTTTTTTGTCTATTAGGATTTTCTTTACAAACTCTTTCGTGATTAGTTGCACCTTCTTTTGTAGTTATTTTCAATCTACCACAATATTGACAAGTGTACTCCTTTTTTAATTTTTCTTTGTTTCGTTCTATGCTTGTTCCATGAACTTTTTTATGATCTTGTAATTCTCTTCTTGTTCTAAAAACTTCTTCACAAATTTCACATTTCCAATTTCCAAGTGCATTCTTGTTTTTTCTACCTACTTTAGCTCCGATAGATACACCCAATTCTTTTCGTACTTCTAATGAACGTTTGGCAAGATACTTTCCTTTACAACTTAATGAACAAAACCTTGTATGTCCAAAAAATTCAATTTCACAATTTTCACAATTTCTTAAAGTATCAATAATTTTTCGAGGCATAGTAATCTTCTTTTTACTATGTATCTCTATTTTTATTGGGCTTATTGCCTTTTCATTTTAACTATTGTACCTAATTAAAAAAACAGAATTACCAAACTTCAATGTTTTAAGGTTTAACATGCCGCGGAACCCGCCTCTAATTCACCTTGGGAGATGTTTTACTAGTACCATATTGCAGACCCTCATCGCAATGTTTAGTATTCTGTTGTTGTTTTTTCTTTGATTTCCTAACCACTGAGGTGTTAATCTACATGGACTAACACCTCTAATGATAATTTCAAATCAAAATTCTGCCAAACCATAAGGATTCGAACCTTACACCCGCCCGTCTTATCGGTCAATTAGACCTACACAGACAGGCTGTTCCCTCTAAACTATGCTCGATCGGAGATTTCGAACTCTCCAGGTTATTAAAACGTCTTTTAACAACTTTGTACTCCCACGGGGATTCGAACCCCGATTTAGTGATCGAAAATCACTTATCCTAAACCCTTAGATGACAGGAGCATAATAGCAAATCCATTACAATTCCATTTTAAGAGTTTACCCATAGGATCCCTCGTTCATGGTAGTAAAGTGAATCTGCTTTTTTACTTTACTTTTTCATTCAAGATGTCAAAGAACAGTACAAAAATACTAAAAATTTCAATACCAACTTCTAATAGTTGGAAAAAGTTACTAACAATTTTAGTTTTTTGCTCTTTTTGTTTTGCCGTCCCCGGGAGGTTCGAACTCCGACCTACTCCGTGACAGGGAGTTATGCACGCCATTACACCACGAAAACGGTAAAATTTTTCACTTTTTCAAAGTACTCTATGCTATTTGCATTTTGCATTTTGCATTTTTGAAACACAAAAATAGCACTTTTTTCTTTCTGATTTTTCAGTTAGTTCAGAAAGTTACTAACAATTTCATCATTTCTCTTAAAACAAAAAAACCCGAACTTTTTTGGATTCGGGCTTTCATTGTTTCTTAATTATCTCACTTACTTCATCTACTACAATAAAAACCCATATCACAATCAACTTTATCATCCATTCTCTCAATGATAAAATCCACTATGTTTTCCCAATTCTTTCTAAAATTAATTGCTTGAAGTTTCATTATTGTAATTTTATTGTTTTAATTATTATGCGCGAGTTATAAAAAGTTTTAGTTTAAAGTATCAATTTCTACAAAAGTTGTATCTATATCATAATTTACTGTATCTACAACAAATTCCAAAGAATCAATTTCAATTGTTTCATTGTTTACTTTATGCCCGTATGAACAAGCTGTTGCTACTAAGATAATACTAAGTAATAGTCCTACTAATTTTTTCATGTTATTGTTTTAATTTTTTAATCTCTTTTCTTTACTATCTATTCCGATTTTTAAAAAAGTTTTTCCACTTTTTAATTTTTAGTAATTTTTTGCAATTTTAGTCGATATGTCTCATGAAAATTTCACCTAATTCATCACCACTCACTCTATTTTTCGGCAACAACTTTTCAATTTCATCCCAAACTTTATCAGTCCATTCCCAATCTACATGACACATCTGATTTTCAGCCTTTCCTAACTTTTCTACTTTGTAATTATCAACCCATTGTTCTAATGAAATTCCAGTTTTTCCTTTTTCTGTTGCTAAGGTTCCATTATTACCAAAAACTTTCACAATTTCTTTTGCAATTTTTTTAGGATCTACATCAACCCAATCTAAACTTTTTGCTTCAGTAACAAACTCTTCTAATGTTTCTAATCTTTTCATTGTTGGTCTTAATTTTACTTTTTGTACTTCTTAGAAAATTCTCTAATTATATCACTTGATCCTAATCCATGAACACCCATTGTTGGATCACCATCTTGACTAAAACTTTTACTCATTCTAACCCCCTTATCATTTCGATAAACAATATTAACACTATCACCAGGCGCATTTACTTCCAAAACTTTAACAACATTTCTAACACCTCTTTCAGTCAAAATTTTTTCTGCATTATTAAAAACAAAATCTTTTAATTCTTTTTTCTGTTCAGAATTAAGATTAAGACCTAACATTGATTCAGAAAGTTGTTCAGAATTATCAGACTCAACTAATTTTTTCTGAAATTCTTTGTTTGAAATTTCTTCTACATTCAATCCTGGAGTTGCAATAATTTGATCGACAAACTTTTCAAATTCTAATCTTTTTGAAGGATTTACATCATAATTTGCAACTACATCAACTCTCCACATTTTCCAACCTATTGCATAGTACATCCTTGCAATTGTATCTCCATATCCATCAATAACTACCATATCATCAAGTTCATTTCTAACTTCAGTCTCCCAATTCTTATGGTATCTTTCTACAATCCCCTTCAATTTCATCATAGCTTCAATTCCACCTGAACTATTAATTCCATATGGAACTTTACTTGTTTCGTTAGTAACAAACTCATCTAATGTTTGAACTCTCTTCATATCTTTAGAAAATTTTAAGAAATTCTTTTAAAGTAAACTTGGCATCCCATTGTTCTAAGTATGAAAAAGCTTCTTCCTTCCAATTTTGATCAAACTTAACATCAGGATGTTGTTTCATAAAAAGCATAGTCCATGCTCTTGCTGGTTCTAAATTAAACTTACCATTACTGTGCATCATGCTACTTGCAAATTCATATGCATAATGTTCTGCCGTTCCTTCTCCGTTCACAAACCCTTCTTTAAGATTTTCATTTTTCTTTGATTTAGACTGAAACAATTCTCTTAAATTATTACCATCTTCATCCATCAAGAAAAAATCTAAAGTTCCATTTTCTCTTGCTTTCTTGCTGAAAAATGCTTCGGCTTTGGCTCTTGTTTTAAATTCTTCTTCTATCTCACATTGTCCCTCTTTATTGTATCCATTAACGTAAAATGCCTCATTAATAGAATTAATGTAATCACCTAATTTTGTTTCAACTCTTTGTTTCATTCTGTATTCTTAATTTTAAGTTGCTATCATTACTTGAACTGAAATCATGTAATTTTGAGGATTTTTAATCCAAATTGTTTCATTCAAATTCATATCCTGTTCTGTTACATCTGAATCTGAACTTAGTACAAACATCTTACCCATTCTACGCCAATTAATTAGTTCCCAATGACCTGTTTTTGCATGTTCTTGATACTCATCATCAAAAGCATACTCTAAATGTTTTTGATTCGACCCTGGAATACTACCAGTTCCCCCGCCTGCACCCGATCCACAATTATTACCCATTGGCATAAAAGCACTCATAGATGCCATTTGTGGCGAAATTCCAAACGGTAAAACATTGACATTAGTTCCTGGTATTCTATTACCACCTGTCATCATTCCTGGCATTGTAACATTTCCTGTAATATCACCAAAATTTGGCATTAAAAACATGAACTTACAACGACCATTAGGATAACGAATTGGATTTTGTATCTGAATTGCTGGTATTTGAACATTATTAATAGTCATTAACCATGCTAACTCAACTCCAAAATTAATAGTTGCTATTTCAAAAGTTCTTGTACTATTGTCGATATTGATAATTTCAACATTTGAACTAAGACAACAACTTTTTTTGAGTTCTGTTCTAAAATTTTGCATCAAAGTAACAAAACTTGAAGATGATGTAAACTCAATAGCATTTTCTTGTCCTTTAATTCCGGTCATTACCATTACAGGTCGATTCTCTTCAAGTAAGGATTCAGGTATTTCAACTCGTCTAATATCTCTACGCTCTCCTCTTGATCCAATATTACCTAACTCAATTCTTGTAATTTCACCAGGTCTTACTGTAACTGTTGTAATTAAGTGTCTCTCAATAGTTTCAAAAAAACCTGCTAAAGAAAAAGATCCCAAAGTTTAAGAACCAAAAATAATTCCAAACTTCATAGGATCTAAGAATTGTAGTAAAATTTTATTATTACAAAGTGTTGGACACTGAAGTCCGAGATTGTTAGTTAACATTACAATTTTTTTTTGTCTCAATACTCTTCCTAACTTGCTGTTCTCTTTTTCTATCTGCTTCTTCTATTCCATACTTTTCTACCCAAATATCATATGCACATCTACCAAACATAGGATTATCTTTACCTGTTTGCGTTCCTCTTCTTTGTTTAGATTGCAATTCTCTTGTTTCTAAAGATGCTTTTCTCCCCTTACCCTTTGCGCTCATTTTTTGCTTAGTTGTTTCTGGCTCTTTATACCAACCATTTTCTTTTCTTGATTTAATCCATTTTTCTATTGTTTTGGTTGATGTTGGATTTTTTTTTCAAATCTTTCAAGTTGAGCTTTGCTCAATTTTTTTCTTACTTCTTCTGTAAATTCTACTCGAGTTTTAGCAATATGTTCAGGTGTATGCTTTTTTCCTTTTAATGCTTTAGAAATCTTCTTATTAACATCTTCACCAAAATTTCCACCTTGTCCACCCTTTGCAATATTGTAAACCAATTCTGGATACAAATCTTTGTAATGAGCAATCCAGTAAATTTCTCGATTATTAAGTTCTTCTTTAGACTGTATGTTATCTTCTAAAATTTCCTTTCCAAAAGCATTTTTTCCATACTTTTTAAGTGCATTATTAAAATGTCCAGCTCCAGAACCCAAATATCTCTTTGATTCGTTTGGTGTCTTTGAAGACTGTCCAACGTAAATCATTCCATTAATTTTACATGTAGTTTTGTAGATGTACATCTAAATTTCACAAATTTTAAAGATAATTATTCATGCATAAATAGTTATCTTTCACTATTTATTCCAGATTATTTTTGAACTCTTTTATCCAATACCCGGAATTATATGAGGATGCACATCAGGATTATTACCAATTACTTTAGTTATTGTTTCAGTTTGTTTTTCAGATTCTAATGGTTTTTCCATTTCAGCTTTTTCGATATACTCATCCATTACCTTTGCAAAATTATCCTTTTCGCCTACTTTAAATTCTTCAATTATTTCATCGGGTATTATTTCTGTATTCAGATTTTCTAGATCATCAGGAACCAACTCTTCTACAATAGGTTGCGTTTCACCAATAGTTAATGGTTTGTTTAACAAAAATTCTAATGATTTTTCATCTTGCAAATTTGGTAAACCATATGAGTCATATCGTTGATTTGCAAGTATCGCACCGGTTTCCTGTTTTTCAGGTCGGATGTAATCTACTAAAGTTTTGATAAAGCCAAGCGCAACTATTGGAAGAATAGCACCGGAAACTATTGCTAAAATTCTTTTCTGTGTAATTATTTCTAAATCTGCAAGTCCAAACAATTCTATCCACCCTTGATAATTTTCTAAGTGTGCAAAAGCAAAATAGGTATTTCCTGCCGCTTGATAAATTGTAAGAATAATAAACAAACCCCAAACAATCCAAGCTTTCATTTTATCCATGATAAGTATACTACAAAGTGAGGCCATAGCACCTAACTCAAATGCTATTGCAAGTGCTATTGCCATGCCTCGTGTATTACTAAGTTCAAAAAACTCAATAACATGTAACATTGAAATTACACTCACAAAACAATACAAACCCGCCATAGTACAAAGTATGAACCAATGGATGATTTTGTTTTTTCTTGAATCCATCTTTACTTCTTATCAGTCTCAGAAACTTTCACTGTTACGTTTGTGGGCTTTTCCAATGATTTAGTAACTAATCCTGTTTTTTTATCATTTTCTGCTTGTAATACAGTAACTTGTGCACCAAGTGCAGCTTTTTCTCTTTCAAGTTCGATGATGTAAAAAGACTGTGCATTAATTGTTGAATCCTTTTCAACTATTTGCACTTGCATTTCTTTTTGAACTTTTTTAACATCATTTTTAGATGTACAACTATTACAAGTACTCATCATTGACATCAAGAAAAGTGTTACAAAACCAATCCAAACGTAGATTTGGATGTTTTTTAGTACTTCCTGGATTTTTTTGATTTCGTCCATTATTGTCCTATTTTTTCAGTTCTTCCTCAACCTGATCTGGATCTATGCCATTTTCTACTGATGCCATTCTAAATTGTAGTTGTTCAAATTCTTTTCGCATAGCATCCATTTTAGATTTCGGAGTGTTAATTAATTTCAGTAATTCATTGTATTCTATAGTTCCTTCTGTACCAATTCCTTCTTCTTTTGATAAAAAGTAGTAAAGTGCTTCAATTTCGATAGGTCCCATTAAAAATTCTTTACTTTTTCCACCTTTTAAGAAATCTTTAAAAACTCTTTGTAATTCAACAATACCAAGTACCTCAGTAAATTTCCATTTTGCTTTAGTTTCTACAAAATTCAAAAATTTCTTAGCCGATTCTGTACCACCATCCACTAAAAACCTTTTCACATCAAGATCTTTCTGTAGATCTTCAAGTTTTTTAGTTAACTCTTCTAACAATTTTTTGTTTTGTTCTTTCTTTAGTTCTTTTTCAGTTGTTACTTTTTCTACTGTAACATTTTCTTCTTTTTTCATCTCTTAGTTTTTCTTTTTATTGTTTTAATCTTCATTAATAATCTCATACTCTAAAGTGTACTCTTCTAAATTCATGTTTTCTAAAACTTCAAAACCATTTTCCTGTAAAAACATTTTAATAGCATTTTTTACTTTAGAATAATTATCATCTTCTAAATCCATGAATTTTAAATTTGGAAAAAATGGTTTAATTTTTTTAAAAACTACCCCTTTGTGTTCTTCTTTATCTTTTAATCCAGAATCATTTAATTCAGATGGATAATTTTCTGTTCGTATTTTGTGTACTTTAATTTCATCAGCCCAAGATAAAATATCAAGACAAAGTACATTAATAACATCCTCTTCTCCTTTTTTCATACCAAAAGTTGATAATGGCTTATGATAAGAAATTCTTATTATGAAAACAATTTTCTTGTTTTTCTTTACTTTAATGTAGAGACTATCTCCTAAATTACCCTTTTTAATAGTATGGTTTTTAATTTCTCTGATTTTTAATAGTGCTGATTTTAAATCAATTTCTTTAATATCAACATCATTAGAATCATCAACAAATAATGAAAATTCCATTTCAAACAATTTTTCAACAAAATTATCCAATAATGATTTTTCACAAAATTCTTTAAACATTTCCATAATATCTTCCTTTACTATCTATTCCAAAAATTTTGGCCTAATTTTTTCTTAAAACGGGCAAATCATTCCTACTTTGTACTTTCCTTCTATGAACTCGTAACAATCCCTAAAAATCTTCTCAAAGTAAGCATAGTAAATCTCTTTTTCAAACTCTGAAAGTGTTATCTTTTGAAATCCTTGATTTGCATCTGGATATGCTACAAAAATTACACCCTCTTTAATTTTCTTTTCGTAAAATTTCTCAAAAGCAACCCAATAAGCGGAAAGTTGTAACTTGTACTTCAAAACTTTATTACAACATGGATCTAACTTTTTTGAAGAAGATTTGTAGTCGCCTAAAATGAGTTCATTCTTTTGATTAACAAAAATGATGTCGGTTCTACCAGCATAACCTAAATCAAAATTTGCCATTAATCCTTCAATTAAAAATGGCATTTTTAACTCTTCTTCAAATCCACCATTCAAAATACTGTAAGCCATATCTCTTGCAGTATCTATCATAGTCTTAGGAAAAAACTCTTCAAATTGTTTTGGTGTTTTCTGTTGCATGTATTGTAATGCTTTATCTTTATCCTTAAAATGTTTCATTGCTTTACAATAATTCTCAAGAAATCCATGCATAATAGTTCCTCTATCTGCACCATTTTTAGAAACTTCTGCAAACTTTTCAGGTCCTAATAATTCTTTCAACTCTTCTAAATCCGGATCTTTGATATGACTAAGAACCGATGTAACAGATGGGAATCTGTAACAATCAGCTTCATAATCAATAGTGTAAAATCCGTATTCTCTTGTTCCTCTAATTTCCTTCATGCCAATTAGTGTTAATTTTTGTCAAACGATTAAGCATAACTTGCATTGATTTAGGTTTATCTTCAAGTAATCCACAATATGGTAAGCAAACCTCACCATAGATTTTTCCAAAATTTAACAAAATTACCTCACACTCAGTTGTTCTTCCTTTATCGAGTGTGTACTTTTGAAATTTTAGTAATTCTGGACAATTGATGTAAGGTCCTTCTTTTTGTGATTCTTTTGGTTTCATAATTAAAGTAGTTTGATTCCGTAAATTGCTCCTGTAATAATAGCACCTAATACAATTAAGTACCAAATTGTTCTTATCCAAGTGAACTTCCGAAAAATCGGTGAGTAAACAATAAGAAATGATTGATCTGAAAGTTGCTGAATTGCCGGAAAAACAATTTCAGTCATATCAAGAGAAACAAGGTAATCATTAATTGGCTTAATTTTATCTGCAATTTTTGCACGTTTAACAAGGTCTTCTTCGCCTACATCTTCTTTTCTAAGATTAATTACAGTGTAGATTCTACCAACCCAATCTGCTCTTAATCTCAAAGTATTCCATATATCACCTTTCTTTTTCTCTTTTTTGATAGTTCTTCGGATGTAGAAATAATAAAGTATCTCTCTCCAATATAGTCCAAATGTAGTCATTATAGTGTAGTATTTTTAATACGGATTGTTTTCATACTCGTAGCGATAAGCAAAGTAATCTTCAACCAAATTTTGATCTTCTTTATTGGTCATTTTTGCTAAGTGTCTACGAGCTTTACAAACCCATCCTTTTACTGTGTTTTCATTTTCATTCATTAATTCAGCAACTTCATTAAATTGGTATCCCTCAATATCTTTAAGCAAGAAAGCTGTTTTCCAATTTTTGTACTTCTCTGATTCTGGAAAATTCAAAATCATTGTTTTAACCATTCCATACAATTCATCAATAACATTGTTATCTTTGTAAGTATCAAACTCCTCATTCATTTTGTAGGAATATTGAATAGAGTTAAGAGGAGATAAAGTTACGTTTGTTGTGTCTTCATTTCCACCATCAATAGAAGTTGTTCTAAAACTGTTTCTTTTTGAAAGTAAAACGTCATTGTATGCTATTTTGTAGATCCAAGTTGAAAAAGCACCAAATTCTGGATTATATTGATGGATTTTTGTCCAAACTTTAACAAAAACATCATTGATGATTTCTTTTCTTTTTTCTTGGTTAGGTTCAATTTCCATGATATGCTTGTGCAAACCCGGTGTTAATCTCTTCACAATTTGAGTGTATGCTTCTTCTGATTTAGTATTGATAAATTCAGTTGCAAGCAATTGAATATCTTTAGTGTTTCGTTGTTCTTTAGCTTCTTTTGTTTTTTTCGTTGCCATCGTGTTAGTGTTTAAAAGTTGGTAAAAATAGTGAAAATTAGTTTACGTTCTTTAGTTCTTTGTCAAAAGTTACGAACAATTTTCTTTTAACTCAGATTGGATAATTCTTTTAATAGTATCATCTATCAATCCCGGAGTATCATTGTATTGGATTATTGTCTTTAGATTATTAAGTACTGAATTTTGTGGTCTTTTGGCTATTGTAGATTCTTTATCTGTATCAACCGGTATTAAAGTGCATTCATTAGGAATTTCAAGTTCTATCATCTTTTCTTGAATTAATCTTGCAAAATAATACCAAGAATTAGATGGCGCATTTCCATAGTGTAAGATGTCAATTCCTTGAATAGGACCTTTAATCATACATTGTGGCTTGCATTCATAGTCATTAATCAAGTGCATCACAAATTCTGCTAAATCATGTCCGGATGTTAACTTAGTCCATTGATCTCTAACTACTTTAAGATCTTTGAAATTTGCATTATCTTGAAATTTTTTAATCATAGTTTTCACAAAGTTCTTACCATAAGTAGAAACTAATCCTGAAATTCTAATGATAAAACCTACCGGATTTTCATGTAGTACGTATTGCTCGCCCAATTGTTTTGAAAAACCATAGAAATTGGTTGCTCTTTGAAACACAATATCATCTCCTTCAACATACTCACCTTTCTTAGTTCCATTAAAAACGTAATCTGTTGAAAAATGGATAAACTTGATATTTTGCTCTTTACATCTAAGTGCCATTTCCTGTGGAACTAAAGCATTTAAAGTAAAACAATTTAAAGTATCATACTCTGCTTTTTCTACATCTGTGTAACCAGCACAATTAATTACAATATCAGGATGTGTTAACCTAAAATAATTTGAAAGTCTAGTCTTATCTTCAAGACAACATTTCATTAAATCAAGCTCATGTCTTGTCAAGAAAACAAAATCATGTTCTGGATAATTCTTGTGAATCTCCTTGAAACACTGTCCCAATTGACCAGTTGAACCAAAAACTAAAATTCTCATTATTCTTTCATTAAGTTAGTTACTCTGTAAACTGTTGTATCACCTGAAAGATCACAATCAACAAAATTTTGACATTGATTGAAAACATCATGATATTGCAAATCACAATACTCACAAGGAACAGGCATTGATTCTTTTGTTTCTATTTTAGTAAAATCCAAGCATGTAATAGCAAAATTTCCATACTTCATTGCTTCACCGGGCTTTAAATTTGCTGGTAAATGGCAAGTTTCATTTTCTTCATTTTTGTAATAACTCGGAAGATGTGGTACAATATTGCAAACCCCTCCGATAGGATTTTCAACATCTCCTTTGTATCTCGGAATTAAGTGCATATGTTCATGCTCTACTGATTGACCAGCATAAAAACCTCGATTCATTCCGATGTTCATACCATCAGGATGGAACTTTACTTCTAAAATTTTAACTGTATCTTCAATCAATTGCCAATACTCATTGTACCACTTTGATTTTAATCCTCGGTGATCTTTACAAACAACAAGTGCATGACCTTTGCAAATTGGAAACTTGTTGTAAAACGAAACACAATTTTCTGTTTCTATGATAATTTCATGACCCAATTCTGCAACATTACAGAATGGACAATCTTCTCTTTTCATTAGTAGTATTTTAGTCGTTCTTAGTTTGCTTTTCTTCTTTCTCTTTCTTGGCTTCGTCGAGATATCCCAATTGTTCTTCCCAACATTCAAGTTCAAATTGATGTTCTTTAATTTTTTCCAAAATAAAATCTCTATCGTATTCTTGAAATTCATAGTGATCACCATGATCTGTTGTAATAGAGATATTGTTCTTACGGTACTTGTTCCAATCAAGACCTAATTTATCAAGAACAGTCCAAAGAAATCCGCGTATTTTTCCAATTTCTTCTTCATCAAATTCATGCCAACCATCTACGAAAGTAGGCATTTCAAAAACTGTAGTATCAATTTTTTCATTATCTGTATCATCCCATTCTTGAGGACCCCAGATATCTCTCCATATCACGCCATTTTCCGCGCGTTCAATTTCATGTCTCATAGTATTTTGTAGTAATTTTAATTCTTTTTTAAAACTCTGCTTAGTTTTAATATGCTGAAAGTTCAAAAAGTTTTAGTTTGGTATCTTCTTTTTAATCAAAGATTCCCATTTTTCAAAACCTTCCAGAATATGTTCTAATAAAGCTTTTTCTGCAACTTCGTAAGAATAATAGCCTGTTTTTGCATGAATTAAACCAACTCCAACATCAAAAGTCCATTCATATGTTGGCTCCATTAAAACATCATCCACTCCTACACCAACACCACACTTAATCTTAAAATCTAGATTATTTCTAAACCAAGATATTGCTTCAGAAATTGATGGTATTGTCCACTGTTCTCTTGCAAAATCTCTACAACTTTCTGCTCTTTTCTTTGATGTTCTTGCAAGCACCCATCTTTCTGAATCATCTCCGGAAAATTCAATACAATCATAGTAACAAGCTTTATTCCAAGATGTTCTAAAAATTTCATCTTTACTCTTTTTATCACTTCTTAATGATATGCAATCTTTACAATTAGGTTCACTTCTATCAAAAAGATTATCTTCTGACCAACTTTGTGGAAATCCTAATTTCTTTAATTGCTTAGCTTGTTCATTTGTAACAAATCCTTCCATAATATTCTAATTAAAAGTGTAACCGTTCTTAATGTATGATGTTGCTATTGTTCTTCTAATTGCTGGCACCTCTGTTTTCTTTATCAAAGTAACATCCTTATCAATTTGAGGAGATGGTAAAATTTTCTTCTCAATTAACTTTACTGTAAAAACCTTTTCACACTCATGACATTTTATCTTACCATTATCATAGTGAATTAAAACCTTAGTCCCGCAATAAGGACAAAAATTAGGCAATGTTTTCATAGAGTCCTTCTTTTTCAAATTGTTTATCAAGTTCATCCCAATTTACCATCATTCCACAATCATAACCTGTTTGTTTTAGTGGTATTTTTGAACACCAATCATCAATGAAAATTGTATTCTTTTCATGAAATAATTTCCAATCCCAAGGCCATGGTGTCAATTTTTTATCAGTATGCTTGTCTATCTTGATATTAATACTATTAATATACTCTTCATCATTAATTCTGTTTCTATCCGTAATAAACATCCAAGCACTATCAAAAAATTCTATACTATCATCAAAAGACTCTTTACTTAATTCAATTCTTGTAGTATTGAGAATAATTTCATGACCTGCATTTTGTAACTTCATCAATGGTTCTACAAAACCATAATTAGGTCTACCCATTCTAAGATAGTCATGTTCTACTACTGTTCCGTCAAAATCTAAGTAAATGGTGTACTTTTTCATTAATTTAATTTGCTTTGCATGTAACTGATTATTCTACTCACTAATTCTAGTGCTGCTTCGTCTTTGTCTTTGTAATTTTTGTTAGTATAGTGATGTGTTCTTTTTTCTGTTGAATTGATATCTTGAAAAGCACCAAAAAATTCTGCACCTGTTTTTGTATCAAAGTACATGTGAACAACCGGATGAATTTCATGAACTTGATAAAACCACCGGAAAACTAAATCTACCGGAGGTGCTGAACAAACATTAACAACTTCATCTCCATCAAAAAGTCTTTCTGATAAATCTTCATTGTTGGTTGTATTCCAATTGTAAGCATACTTATCTCCATCGTCATCTAACCAACCACCATCAACATGATAGTATCTTTCACAAAACCAATTAAAACCTACATCTTTTAATTCTAAAGCTTGTTCAAAAGAAACTAACTGTAATGACTCACCTAATTTTTCAATTTCCATAATTCTCTAACTGTTTAATTGTTCCCATGCTTTATTTTGAAGATTTAAATTTTGCACATGCTTTACCAACTCTTCAATTTTTGGAAAAAAATCTTTTTCTTCTTCAATAGTCGGATAATATTGTTCTTCATACTCCGCCATCATCTTTTCAACTTCTTCATCACTTTGATTTGGATTTTTAGCAACAAAAGATTTTGTTAAATTTTTGTGCAAGTATTCCATTTTATCCAAACCTCTCTTAATTCCACTACTTTCATTAAGTCCGGTGCTAGGTCCTATCTTCTTATTCTTTCTTTCTACACTTCTTAATCTATCTTCCAGTTTTTTATTAATAACAATTTGTTCTTTAATGATAAGCCATAAAATTTTCATTATTTCTCTTTGTTCAATCATACTGTTTCTTCAATTTTTTCTTCTGTTGTTTCTTCAATAGCTTTAACCATTTCTTGTGCAAGAGTATCTTTTGCTTCTTGGATTTCATTAGCAAGTAAAGCAATAAGACGTTTTGCCATTTCATCTCCAAATTGTAATTTGAACTCTACTTTCTTGTTTGCAAATTCAATTGAACCCGAGTATGTTTTACCATAATCTGAATATCGAATCCAAAGATTTTCAAGATGTAATTTTTCAAGTTTCTTTTCAGCCATATTGTTTAGTAATTTTCTAGTTCTTCTAAATCTTCTTGTTCTAATTCTTGTCTTAGAGTTTTTGGTTTGTTTAAACCTTTCTCTACGTATTGTTTAGCGCCTTGAATTAAGTAATTTTCAAGTGCTTGTTGAATTTCTTCTTCTGTTCCTTCTTCAGGAAGAATACCCAAAAGTTTAAAATCCTCTAAAAATTGTTCCGTTACTTTAGTTTTAATAGTCTGATCATCTAAAATAATAGTATAAAGATTCCCTTCTTTTAATATTTTGATATCTTCCATTACTCAAATCTTTTTAATTTAAACACGAATTTTCCCAATAGTTTTAGAAAATTGAACAACCGATTAAAATTCCAAAAACAAAAACCACAGTACAAATCAAAACCACATACAAAGATTCTTCATCTACTTGTTCTTGTTGTTTAATTTTTTCTAATTCTCTTTGTAATCTTAGATTTTCCATTTTTAAACTAAGATTCATGTTATTTTTAAATACCGGATTCATTACTTTAATTTTAAAAGTTCTAACAATTTTTCACGTTCATTTGGAAACCATCCCATTATTACCCCTTCGTAAAGTCGTTGCAAGATATCTCCAATTCTTTTACCTTCATATCCTGCTTCTATTGCATCATTACCATTAATTTTCAAATCCTTTACGTATGCCGGCAATATCTCATCTCTCATATCATGCAAGTACCTTCTTACTTCATCATCTGGCACAACATTTTTAGTAAAACTAAAACTATCATTCGTAATCTTCACCATTTTACTTGCCAAAATTCCCGGATGTTCAAACCTGTTTTTCTTGTAAAATAGAATGGCTTTCATCTGTTTATATGTGCTTGTTTCACCCTTCAAAACTTCTTGATAAAATTCCGGTGCTTTAGAATGACAACCGCAAATGATAGTAAAAAACTCACCCATTGTATTGTACTCGTAAATTCCTGTCTTTAATCTTCCAATCTTAAGATCTTGAACTGAATTAATTACCCATTGCATACTACTATTAAAGTATTGATGAAAATTCAACTGTCTTAATAATTGGTAAGTCTTAATAGCACTGCCATTTTTCATAGCAATTTTAACAAACTCTTCATGTATTCTCTCGCCAGGAATTTCTTTAATCAACTTCATATGTTCTCTCATCAATTGGAAAGTTCCATCTGTTATTGAAAAATCAAACCGAATAGAAAATTGAACAGCCCTTAAAATTCTCAATGGATCATCAAGAAAAGCTTGAGGATTTGTCATTGTAATTCTACGTTTTTCAATATCAGCAATTCCATTAAATGGATCCACTATTTTCCCTGTTTGGATGTCAACTGCAATACTATTAATTCTGAAATCTCTACGCAAAAGATCCTCTTCTAAAGTTACTTCACTTCCTGAAACAACTTCAAACCCTTTGTGACCTTCTGCAACTTTCTTGTCGATTCTTGGTGCTGCAATATCATACTCAATTCCGGTATCTGAAGATTTAAACTTTACAACCGCAAAACTTTCTCCAACAACATCTACTTTACCAAAGTAAGTCAAAGATTTTCTAATCTGTTCAATATTAAGCCCTTCAACTATGATGTCAATATCTTTATTAGGTCTACCCATTAAATAGTCCCTTACAAAACCGCCAACATAATATGGCTTTCCACCTATTGCAATAAGATTTGTAATGAATGGTTCTTGGTTTACTATTCGTTCACATTCAAGTTCCAATAAAATCTTACCTGCTTGTGTCTGTGCATTGTTAATTATTACTATTCCTTCCATTACAACCATTCTTTAATTGATTCGTAAATTGCTCTTTTGTCTACTTCCTCATTAGTATTCGGAAAATCTAACAAAATTGATTTTGCACAGTTAATTCTGGCATTTGCTTCTTTAAGCATACCTAATTCTATCATTGCTTGTGCATCTGAAAGATAGGACATTATTGACATGGAAATTCTAATTGTGTTCATCTTAGTAATTGATTTTAAGTTGATAATTTGATTGATTTTCTTCTCTCTGTGCTTTAGCTACTGCTTTAGCATTTGCAATTCTCAAAAGTTGACCAGCATACTTTTTCATTTTCTTACGAACGTAAGGGATTTGCTTTTCAGTAAGATGTCTTCCTTTGTTAAGATGATTGGCAATACTCGTTAAAAATGGAGCATCTGAACCATTAAAACCTACACCATTAAACTCTAAAGTAGATTGGTAAGATTTTTCTTGTTCAGTTTGGAATTCCCAAATTGCTACAACTGCTCTTTCTAACCAACGGATGTCAGTTTCCAGCTTCAGTTGGATGTGTTCTTTTGTTAATTTTTCTTGTGACATTTTGATTGAATTTTGATTGTTTTGATACTGTAAAAATACTAAAAATACTGATACGAAACGTCTTTAAAAGAAAAAAGTTACTAACAATTTCTCGATAGTAACTAAAAAAGCAAAATTTTTTGTTTTATCTTGTTGTAACCCCGGTACTTCCGGTAGAACCTGTTGTTCCTGTTTCTCCTGTAGGAGGACCATCTCCTGTAATTGGCATTATTATTGTATTGCTAAATGGATTTTCAAACTCAAATCCGATTTCTCCACTATTAGTACCAATTTCTCTTAAATCAAGATTAAATTTAGTACAACCATCTTCAATTATTCTCAATCTGATAAAGTAAGTACCAAATCCCAAAGTAACATCAGCCGCCAAATCAAATCCTTTGTTAGTTACAGTTTTTGCTATCAATTCCAAATTTTCATAGAACTCGCCTACATCTCCAAGATTTGCCGGTGCTTTGTAAACATAAAGCATACAACGCTTTGTCAAATCCCAAAAAATCAACCGATATTTTTTAGTATCATTATCTGCTATCGGATTCATGGATGATTTTAATTCACGACTATCAAATCCAGATGTTGCACTTTGATTAAGTCTTGTAATTGTAAACCATTTGTTTTCTTCTCGCTCTCCTTCCATATCCAAAATTGGTCTTCCAATATGATGACTAAAAAATCTGAATTGTTTTTTCTCGTTGATGTAAAGTGATGCTATTTCTCCTGCTGAATTTTCAATACCAAATTCTCTCATATCAACAGGCGGGCATTCTGAATCTTGAGTTAATCTAACATTTAAAATTTGTCCTAAGTTAGTAATTTCAGTTTGCAATAATTGGTCTAACTTAATATCTAATGGTGCAAACTCTTCTTTTACAGTCCCGGGTTCATGATGCACTAAAAGTATTCCTGAAATACCCCCAGATTGTCCTTCATATTGTGAACCACTTCCAATATAGTAAACTCCATGAATATCAAGTCTACTTAACGGCTTATTCCAATAATTCTGACCACTGATGTATGCTTCAAATTGTGCGCTTGTGTTTTTAGAATAATCAAAAAATTCTTTAGTATAAAGAGGTGATTGATTTTCTTCTGTATCTTTAAGGTAAACTGTATGACCTGTCATTTCTTACTATTCCTTTTACTATCTATTCCGATTTTCTATCAAGGTCTGGAATTGGAAAAAATTCCATACAATCAATAGCACGATATCGCATCCCATCATAATTTTGAGATTTTGACATGTGATAATGACCATAAACCCAAAAATTCAAACTCTTTGTGTTTTTCTCTAAGTAATTAAAAATCTGATCCATCACTTTTCGTTCATAGTCGATGTCCTTGCTTAATTCTGAATCTTTTGAAATCCAATAGTCAATTCCATCTTTATTACTCGGTTCACACCAAGATGGTGCTCCATGTGCACAGATTACATCAATTTCTCCTGCTGATTTTAACAACTCTTCATCATAAACAGGTAACTCCGCATCACCCCAATAAGAACTTCCCAATTTTCGATCTGTCCTATCAATAGAAACACCACCACCTACACAAAGTATTCTTTGGTTTTTTGTCTCTACTACTGTGTAATCTGGTACAAAAGCAATATTGGTAAACATGTTAAAACTTCCATCAAAATAAGTAGGATCATCATGATTTCCACGTACTACAATAATCAAATTTTTGCTAGATTTAGCAATAGTATCTAACCGTGCAAAGTCATCTTTATGGTAGTTAAACTTGTGAAAACCAACTCCAATATCACCGCAAAGAATAATAACACTATTCTCAATATTGTAACGCTTTTTAATCCTGTAACCTAACTCAGATGTCTGACCATGAATATCACCAACAGCAATAACATTACTGTATTGTTTTGCTCGTTTAAGAACATTAATCAAACTCATTGTTTTTAGTCTTTTTTAGTTCTTTAAATCTTCACGTTTCAACTTGTGAAAGAGAAAATTAAAAGCAAGGTAGGACTGTTTCTTTTCTGGAATAGTAACAAATCCACCATCATAGATGGCATCTTCATAGACGTAAGTTTTGAAACAATCATTTTTATCCCATCCAACTGCTCTAATAGCAACTTTAACTTTACAAGAAGATTCCGGAAAAGTCTCGGTGTATGAAGATGTTTTAATAATAACTTGTTCTTCTTTAGTCATTTTGATCTTCTTTTAAAAGTGTAATGTTCTTAATAGTTTCAACATGCCAACCAAGTGTGGATGTTCTTTCCATGTTTTTCAACATTAAAGTATCATCTCCATCCATACCTCTGTAAAGACCATGCAAAACTTGACCATCCCATAATTCCATTTCTACCACTGGCCATTTTTCTTCTTCTCTAAGTTCATCTAATCTTGAAAGTGTTTCGTACTTACTCATTATTTTGTGTTTTAATTATCGGTAACATTTTGATTTTAAGATTCTTTGTCTGACTTCAAACCTTTCAAAAATCTTCTGACCATCTCCATTTTTCAACCATTCGATAGTTGTATCCCAATCCGGAAATTGAAGAGAACCAAAATGAATGAAAGTACCCTCAAAATCGGCTACACCATTTGCAATTCTATCATCTATCAAAAGATCTCCTTTTAAAAGTCCTTTATTGTGTGTTAAAATCAAACGCTTTTTAACAACTTTTCCAAGATATTCTTCTGCCCAGATTCTCTTTTGCATCCAAGCATCTGGACAACTCCATGGAGAGGTACTTGCAAGATAGAAATCAAAATGTTCTGATAACCATTGTACAGCATCATAAGCACCAGGAATTAACTCCAAATCTTTGTAAGCATTTTTTGCTCTTGTTAATTCATGTTCCTTAATACCTGCTACCCTATTTTCTTGTACTCTTTTATCATAATCTGCAACACATCCATCCATATCACAAAAACAAATCGGTTTGTTTGATTTTAAACTCGGTCTTAAGTACTCTTCCATTGTTCTCTTACTCATGTTAATCTTCTTTTAAAAGTTCTAACTGGATTTCCTCTTTCCAATTCATTATGATTTTGCCAATTAGTTTGTTCTACTTTAAGTTCTTTTTCTGCTTCTAAAGTTGCTAATTTAGCTTTAAGTAATTCTATTGCAATCTGCTTGTTTTGAAATTGCGAACTTCTATTGCTTGATGTAACTTTAATTCCTGTTGGTAAGTGTATTGCAACTACACAAGATTCTGTTTTGTTCACATGTTGTCCACCAGGTCCTGAAGATCTTGTTGTAGTAAACTCAACTTCATTTTCCTTAAAATCTTGAACCTTTGCAACTTCCAATCTTTTCACACCAACAAACCAATTCTTTCTTTTGTGATGTAATCGGTATGGACTGTTTGTTATCCAAAGTACTGTACCCTCCCATGATTTAACAAAATCTTCTACCTGTTTTTCATCTCCTTCTACTGTTATTATTGAAGAATACCAAGTTCTCTTTACCGGACCTGATTCACCCGCTAAAAATTCAACCTCTAATCCTTGTTCACTTCCTTCACAAATTATCTCTGAACATACTTCTACAACAACTCTACAACATTCTACTGGTCCTCTTCCTGAAGTTACTTGCAACCAAACTTTCATTTCTACTATAGTTTTACTTCAAATCTGTTTCTCATTCTTTCCATAGTTTCCTCTGGCACATTGTGAATACTTTTGTTTCCATGTCTATTCTCTACTATTACAGAATGGATTTGATAACCATACTTTTCTGCAAGTTCTGAATAGAAATCATACCATTCACTTGAAACTGTGTTAGTATTGGCTACAATTATTGTACGATATGGATCTTCATTGATATTGTAATCAAACTTCAAAGAATTAAGCCATGATGTTTGCATTGCAACTTCTACTCTATTTCTACAATTAGCATGTGCTTCACCCAATTTTCTTGCATCAAACTTGTACTCCCCATCTACCATAAAATAATCATCAGCACAAGCAATTGGATGTATTCCAGCTGAAAGTACTTCTGCTAAAGTTGATTTTCCTGCACCAGGTAATCCTCTTAAAACGATTAAACTCTTCATTCTATTTTAATTTTAAACACAAAAATACTGAAAATTTTGACACAAATCTCCAATTATTAAAAATAGTTACTAACAATTAGTATCTACTTCTTTCTGAACCCCAACATTTTTTACTACAACATGGACAATCAAAACTGTAAACATCTGAACCAAAATCTTGACTGTACTCGAAAATAATATCATCTACATCAATATCCACTTCAAATTCACACTTACAATTCTGACAAGTTGCATCAATTGCTCTTATTGGTAATACCCCTTCTTTAATTATTCTCATATCTTAGTTCCTCCTTCTAAATGATAGGTTTCTTTAATTGATTTCGGATTTTTCTTAAAATACTCGTCAATTTTTCCATAAAGCTGATGTCCATTACATTCTGGATTCCAGCATAAAGTTTTGTCATCTAAGTACAAATCAGCATAGATTTTAGGTCCTGGATTAGGTGCTAATTCTACTAAATTTTTGTTAATAGCATCATGCTTAATATCGTGCTCTTTAAGAAAATCAATCATTGCTTGATATGCTGCATGTGTTTCAGGAGTTCCATGGTCATGACGACAAGTCCAAATAATAATCTCCGCACCTCTATTCCAAAGTTGTTCTATGCAAACATTAATCAATGGTCTCATTTCTCCAATATCTGGATAATTTGAACCCATTGTAATTGTACCATCAAAATCTACTGCTATTGTGTACCCCTTTAAGTCTTGTTGTTTCATTTCTTTAATCCTATTATTGTATTGTTAACTTTTCCCATTATTTTTATCAAGTTTTCTTCAAAAGTTTCAGTTTTATCCCATTGATGAAAAAGATCAAAATTATGATATTCAGAACGATTAAAAATTACATCAGTAACTATTCTAACATGAATTAACAATTTAATTTCTTGATCCTCGTTCCAATAAAAATCTAAAGTAAACCAAACATCCTTACGTCTGTAATCAATCGTAAGAAATGATGTATCTTCTGCTTTACCATTATTGTGTCTCCAGCAATATGGTCTGTAATGAAAATCGGTCATTTGCAAATTGTACTTCTTGGCTCCTAATTTTTCAAGAAACTCAATTTTACTAGCAAAAGTTTCAAAAATTGTCATCTGTTAAATTGTTAGTGTCCACATTACTTTGTAATCCAAACCTTCTTCACCCGACCAAGCACAATTTGGATTCATGAAAAATTGTACTTTCTTTTGTACTATTTCAGAGTAAGTACCTTTGTATGGTTTCTTACCTTCTTTTAATCCTTTCTTAACTTTATCTTTAACAGATTTCAAAGATTTTCCTGCCCATCTTAAATCTTCATCTACAATTTCTTCATCCCCTACATCTACACCATTACAACAAACTAAATCTTCAAGAAAATCTTCAATCACACTTTCACATGAAACATCTTCTCGATAAACTAAACATGGTTCTAAAATTACAACCGGTGAACCTTCTGACCAATCTTCAATTTGAAAATAGCAACTTGTTATTACTATTTCATCTCCATCAGAGACTGTAAACTTTTTCATCTTCTCTTCCATTTTCTTCATCTTTAAATTTTAATAGAAAACAATTACTCATTTTAGCAAAACTGTAACCATCACATCTCCAAGTATCTCTTCCGGCTCCTAAAATTTCAGTAACATGAGGACAAGTTTCTCTTGCCCATCTTGAATTGTTTTTAGGATCAAAGAAAATTTTATGATGACATGCTGGACAAATGATATAGTGCTGACAATCCCAAGGACATCCTCCATCACAATCCCATGCTACAAAATTATCAGGTATTTCATCAATTTTTGGTCTTCTTGGTTCATCATAATACTTCTTGCATTCTCTGTTTGGACAAACCACAAAAATTACATCAGTAACATCCTTTAACTTTTCCTTTTTCATTTTAAAGCAACTCCTGGATTAATAGTACGATGTTCTGGTAGAACAACTTGAAGATATCCTTGCTTGTCTACAACAGCTAAAAAATCTCCTGTTTCTACACAATAAGCAATTTGATCATACAGCTTAAAAGCTTCATCCCAATTACTCAAAATTTCTTCATCTGAGTCTGTAATTCCCTTGATTCTTGCATCAAGTAAAACATTGCCTACTTCTTTTCGGTCTCTTAAAATTCGAATATGTCTCATCTCTACTGCCAATGACCTTTTACTCTATCTCCAATTTTTGTTTGATGATAAACTTTTCTGTCTACTTCCAAACTGTAACCATCTTCTGAATAAAGATAGTAAACTGTAGTCGATTTAGTTACACTACCTTCTCCCCAAAAATAGTCAGTAGCTGAAAATCTGTTTTCAATAGGAGCATCTTTTGCTGAAACAACTTTACCAGCATTGTAAACTGCTTCTCTTGCTTTCTGTTCCCTTTCTCTTTGTTCTTTTCTTTCGGCTGATTTTCTTTGTTGTTCAGGTGTCTGTTTACAACTAAAACTTACTGTAGAAAGTACAACTAAGAATCCTAATAATAGTAAAAATCTTTTCATGTTATTGCTTTTTAATTTCTTTTGGTTTCAAAATTACCAAATCAGGAGTTTCATCATTCTCATCATATGCTGGTGCACAACCACCACACATGTCATCCCAATTTTGATATGCTCTCATTAAATCTTTATCAACTTCAATTTCTTGAACTTTAAATTCTTTCATTGTTTTTGTTTTTGATCTCTCACCGAGACTCGAACTCGGATTACAAAGTCCAAACTTGAGAGATTCCGTGTTTAAGGTAGTCTACGTCTAAGACGTTTCAGTTTGTTTAGTCTTTCTTAACTTCGGTTTTTGTACCAGGTTTTAAGATTCCTTTGAATGTTTCACCTATTGGCAATTGATCCATGATGTTCAAAGCCGGTGCTACTGTTTTCACAATATTGTTTAAGAAATTACCTGTTGCATTTCCACCATCAAAAACAGTAATTTCTCCTAATTTGATGTTTTCAAATGCTTTAACTTGTTCACCTGCAATTTCTTTCCATTGTTCAATCATTTTGTACTGAACTGCGATTTCAGAATTTTGTTGGGCAGCTTCCATCATAGCACTAAAACCTTCTGCTTCTGCAAGAGCTTTAGCTTTAACACCTTCTGCTTCTGCAAGTAATACAGCTTTCTTTGCATCACCTTCTGCTTGACCTTTAAGTCTAAGTGCTTCTGCAGCTTTTTTAGCACGAATTAATTCTGCTTCACCTTCACCTTCTGCTTGAGTTTTGGCTGCATCTCCAATTGCTGCGGCTTGAATTACTTTTTCTTTCTTAGCCTGTTCTGCTGGTACAATATTATCTGCTTGCAATTGTGCCTCTACTTTTCTTGCTCTTGCTTCTTCAACTGCTTTAGCTGCTTCTTCTTTCTTTTGTTTGATACCGGCTTCTGCTATTTCAAATGCTTCACCCGATTTTTGTTTTGCTTCAGCTTTTGTAACATTCAATTTAGCACCAGATTTTGCAATTTCTTCTTGTGCCAAGTTTTCTGCTAACTGTCCATCTTGATTTGCTTTTGCTTGACGTTTTTGTAATTGCGCATTGTATTCTGCAACTTTAGAGTCCCTTTCGGTATTAGCTTGTGTAACATTTTCAACAGCTTGTGCTTCTGCTGCTGCTACTTTTGAATCCTCAATGGATTTGTTTTCAGCAACTGCAATAGCTTTCAATTTATCTGCCTCAGAAACTTTTGTAGCTTCTTCTTTCTTAATTTCAGCTACTTGAATTTCTTTATCTTTGTTTTGCTCAGATGTTTTAATTTCTTTTTCTCTAACCTGAGCAGCAATTTTAATAGCACCAATTTTGTTTTGTTCTTCAATACTTGCAAGAGCTTCATTACGTGCTTTAGATTCAGCTTCACGAGACAAATTCAAAAGATATTCTGCATTGTCTTGGATGTCTGACATGTTGATATTGATAAGAGATAAACCGAGTTTGTTTAATTCAAGATCTACTTTAGTTTTAACTTCACTTAAGAATTTGTCTCTGTCAGAATTCATGTCTTCAATTTGCATACTGGCAATTACCAAACGCATTTGACCATGAGATACTTCCTTAATTAACTTCTCGATGTCCGGTTGTTTCATACCTAAAAGACGTTCTGCTGCATTTTGCATAATAGTCTCATCTGTTGAAATACCGACAGTAAGATTAATCGGAACGGATACACGAATCATTTGACCAGAAAGAACATCTGCCAAGTCACACTTAACATTCATCGGCTCTAAGTCCAAAAATTCGAAAGATTGAATGATAGGCCAAATGAACGCCGCACCACCGTGGTACATTTTTGCACTCTTTTTACCTCTTGTTTTTCCATACACAACAAGCACCTTGTTAGATGGACATTTTTTGTACCGCTTTACAATAGCGATAAACGTGATAAACATTAGTACGGCGAGAATTCCAATCATCCATCCGTACACAGCACCATTGCTGAACAAACTTGAAACGTTTTCCATAGTTTTAAAAAATTTAGTTAGTAATTAATTGTTAATTTTGTTCTTTAATTTCATTTTTAGCATTCACTCCCCACATTGAATCTATGATATAGTAAACTCCACCCATATAGGATCCAATTTGTACCATTGAACCGGTTTTTAATTTTTCTACAATTCCTGGATCTGGTGTAACTTGGATTTGTTTTCCTGCACCATTAATTTCTACTGTAACAAGATAATCTCCATTCTCTAAAGCACTGTAGATGGTTGCAATTCTACCTACCAAATCTTGTCCAGATTCTTTCGGAATCTCATTTCTCAAGGAATAGACCCCTTTGTAAAAGAAGAAGAGTACGAAGACAAAAACAAGTCCTACACCAATCCCCATTCCATAGCTGGCTAAAGTGTAAACGTCAATTAGATACATGAACCAAGAAAATCCTAAGATAAAATGGATAGCACCCTTAAATGAAAAAGCATCATGTGCAAATCCTCCTGGAGAATCTAATTCTACACTATGATCTGAATCGGCTCCCAATAATGATAGTAAAAATTGGAATACGAAAATTGTTGAAATGGCTATTGCAAGCCAAAAGAAAATTGTACTTTGTAACATTTTGTTATTGTTTAGTTAATAATTTCATCTACTTCACTTGTTACTACTATTCAAAACTTTGGATTAGTTTCAAAAAGTTGTTAACAATTTGAGAATTTTTTGAGTTTTTGATTGATGTTACAATTCAACTCACTAAAAGTTGATTGTCTCTATGTTTTTGAAAAATTTTAATTTTGAGTAATTAGTTACTCTTCTTTCCTTTTAAATCATCTACAGCCCATTGAACTGCAATACTATGTTTACCCATAGCAAACTGTAATTTCCGGAAAGTTTTGATGTAAAAAGTGTTAACCCACCATTTGCAAAATTTACGATAAAATCTTGTATCCCATTCTGGCAACTTTGCTTCATAATGTTTTAACAATTCATCTTGACTAAAAGATCCCTTAGGATCTTTAAAAAAGTATCTTCTATCAGAATAAAACCATTTTAATTTTTGACAAATATCATGAAAAATAGTTGGATACAAAATTATAGCACCATCTTTTTCTTTCTTTACTCTTTTCCATTTGATAGATTTTTTCAAAACATTACCATCATAATCGGCTTGATATTGATATTCACCAAAAATTCCTAAATTAAAAGTTAACCAACAAGGATTAATCTTAAACCATGTTTCTTTTTTAACTCCATTTCGGTAAATTTCAACCCCCGATTTTCTTGCAACACTTCCAAATGGTCCAACATTCTTTCCTATTGCTTTATCTTCTCTTACTTCATACTTAGTACCAAAAGTGTAAGAATCTCCATAAGTATCCCATCTCATTTGAACTTCTTCTTGATTAGAATAACATTCAGGATTAGAACATTTTACCATACTTTGTGCACTTCCTGGACCATTAGGATCACAAACATGGTCTACTAAAGTTTCAACCACCATTGTTTCCCAATATTCTAATTCTGTTTTACAAAATGGGCATAGCCATACTTCTCTTTCCATATCTTAATCTTCTTTAGATGAATAGTAAGGATTTGATACAATTACGAATTCTCCATTTGTTAACTTTCTTATCTTAATACCATCTACCCAAACTTCAATTTCTTTTGGTCCAATTTGTTGCATACTATCACAATAAATCCAATGTTCTTGAAAGTAAGATTTTGGTGCTTTTGGAAACTCTTTTACTCTAAATTTGTAGTCTCCATAAAGTCTACGACCTTTTGAACCTTCAGATTCGAAATCGGTTCCTACACAAGAAACCATCATTATGAAAATAACAGTAAAAATACCGGCGAGTGAAATGATGTAATCAACTGTTCTCATTATTTTAATCTTTTAGTGATTCGACCTTTGTTTAAATCATAAGGAGAAACTTCTAAATCTACTCGGTCTCCTTCTAATACTTTGATATAGTGTACTCTCATCTTTCCTGAGAGTGTTGCAAGGACCTTGTGTCCATTGTCTAATTCTACTCTAAACATTGCATTCGGTAAAGACTCGACTACAATTCCAGAAAATTGCATGTTTTCTTGTTTCATATCTTGCTTGAATTTTAATTGGTTTCTTCTACTTCTTGGATATTATCTAAATCAAAAAAGTACAATTTTTGATCTGTTTCATAGCAATGAAAAGTTGCATTTGGTAAGTAAAAGTCAAAAAGACTCTTTTGTGTCAAAACATTTTGAAAAACGTAGACACCTTTTTTCACATTATCTGCTGAATTACAGCCGAAATAATCACACATACTCATGAACATGTCTGTAGCGACAAAAGTTACATCAGTATTAAAATTAACTTTTCCTCCCTTAATACAACGAAAAAGTTTGTCCAAAAAGTAAAGTTGTTGTTCTGTTCTTTTCATACTATTGAATTTTGATTAATTTTGATACAGCAAAAATACGGAAAAAATCTTTACCAATTTCAAGATTTCTCAAAAAGTTACTAACAATTCCTCTTGAAATGTTTTTCAACTGAATACCTGAAAACATGACGTTCCATTGTATTCAGAAAAATCTCGATATACTGATGATTTTTTGATTTGTCTAAAACATCAATACCGGGAAAAGCCATAACAAAAAGTTTTACTATTTCCCTTGTTATTTTCTCATCAAAAGTCAAGCCTGGATAATAATAATTAGTATCACTGTTTTTAGCTTTCAGAAATTTTTGGATGTCTTCTTTAGAAACTTTAAAGCCTCTTTCAATTTCATCATAGGTAAGCAACTTAATCTCACTTACGTCAACTTTAGATTTTGTAGTTTTCTTTTTCATTGGTAAAATTTTTTGTATCCATTTTCATCTATTACAACAAAGTGTGCCCAATTTCTTACTGTTTCTCCATGAGAATCAAAAACATCATCATGTTCATGTCTCTCTTTGTACTTTTCCTTGTACCATCTAAGATATCTTCTAAGTGCTTGTTCATGAGAACTTGCTTTAGTATTGTATTTTGCATGATTTTCAATATCACTCAATCCCCAAATACCAAAACTTCCAAAAAGTCTGTCTGTATCTTCTATCCAATACTTTTTGTAATTAGCTATCTTTAATCGTAATTTTGTTATTTGCTTAGCTTTCATTACTTCCGTCTTTTACTATTTCTTTAAACCTTTCTTGAAAACAAGTTTCACAATACCATTTTTGTCCTTCTAATCGTGGAAAATCCCAATCATTTTCTCCCAAAGTATCTTTTACTTCTAACCATTTTTGATAATCTCTAATTAAAATTTTATCACATCTTTCACATTTTCCAGTCCACTTAGGTTCTCTTTTTGGATCAATAAAAATGGAAATACCAAAACAAACTAATCCGGCACCTAAAACCAAACCACCTATTAAGTAATCTCCAGTTCCAAAAATCATCCCTCCTACAAACATGCAAAATAGTCCAAGAGGATAAATGATGTCATGAATTTCTTTCTTTGTCATATCTTTGAATTTTAATGATTTCTACTTTTTAAAAAATTCAATTCCAATATCTTCAAGATGTCTAACCCAAAGTACTTTCATAGCACCTCTACCATTTTGAACATTGTATTGAACTCCATTTTCATCAATTTCCTGTTTTGGTGTTTCGATTGTTTCTACTAATTTTTCAACCGCTTCACACTCCTCTACAAAAACTTCATATGGAGTTCCACATCTCCAAAACATAGCATACTCGCCTGAATTTCCATACAATTGGATGTACTTTTTTAATTCTTCCATTGATGTTGAAAGATAATAACCATCTGGTCTACTTCCCCAGCCTTCTTCATACTCAGTAATTGAGCAACAATAAAGTGTTTTCATTTCTATCTTAATTTAAAGTTTTGCAAAAATTTCAATTTTGTAGTAATTTTTCAAGTAATTCAAAGATGCAATTAACATTACTTCACTACAACTATTCTTAATATCACCAACTAAGTAATCTAAACCGTTACATTCTGGTACCCAAATTTCTTCATTTTTCATATCTGGTCCAAGCCAAGATGTTGAATTAGATTTTTTAAAATAATTCAACTTGTCTACATCTGCTGCAATTGCATAACTTCCCCACATATCTGATGTTTCGCCTCTTGTGTTTCTTACGATAAAAAGTTTTTCCATTTTCTTGAATTTTAATTTTTCTTAATCTAAAGCAAAAATAATGAAAAAATCTTTACTAACATCTTTAAAAAGAAAAAAGTTACTAACAATTGTCAGTAACTCAATCCATCAAACATCCTACTTCAATTATTCAATATAGGTGTAAATCACTCTTGGTTTTCCTTTCAAATCTTTTCCAAGTTGATATTCTATTTCTACTAACTCTTCTCTATTAAACATTTTGTTAATCTTTGGATCTGCCCAATAACCTCTAAAAGCAAGTGTTTCATTTTTAAATCCTTCATAAAGATCCACAGATTCTTGACTATTTTTAAATCCCATTGATGACTCAAACCATCTTTTAATTTCTGATTTCATGATATGCTTTGTACCAAAATTCACAAATCTCACAAATTCTTCCAAAGTACCCAATTTTACTTCACCTACACCAATTGAAAAATTTTCATTAAGTTGTTCTGACTCAAAAACTCTAAATTCCATATCTCGATTTCTATCATATGCAAAAACTTTTTTATCGTCTGCACCACCATAATCAATAGCAACCCATGGAAAATTACCAACTTTCTTTTCTTTTGGAATTTCATCAATAAGACCAAATCTCTTAACAGTTTGATCTAATTCTTTTTCACCTCTACCAAAATCAAAAACAATCCCAATCTTATTACCAACGGGATCAAAAACATTATCACGAATTTTCATCAAATGAAATGGCTTAGAATATTGTACTGCGCTTGTATCTTTTTCATTAACTGTCTGTTTATCAACAAACTCATTAAAGCTTTCTATCATTCTTTTCATTATTAACTGTATTTTATGTTTGTTTTACTATTTTTGAATTGCAATTTCTTTATCTTTTACCATTAACTCTAAACCTATTAAATCAATTTCTAAAGTATCTTTAAAAAGATAGCCATTAGTCGTTTTAAACAAGTACATATACATCCCCTCTCCATTATCCCATTCTTTTTGTAGTTTCCAATCATCTGTCCATTCTAAGATATCATTACGTTTAAGTGCTATCATGTAGACATCTTTTCTATTAAGTTGGTCTATTGATGTAATTTTAGCTTCTATTTTACCTTGATTTTTCGGATGAAATCTTGCATATCCGGGTTGTTTTCTTTTGTAATTAAGTGCTTCATCTAATTGTTCACCACTATTTTGAACCGATTCCCAAACTAAAACAGAATTTCTAGTATCATCGAGTTCTGGTGTGTAATAAATCCAAAGTTCAATATCCTTAGTATAATGATTCTTAATTTGTACAATTACGGTATCTTCATTAAATCCTTCTGGTGTTTTGTCTACTATTCCAGGTAAAGCTCTGAATTTTTTAAGATCTTTAACTCCTTGACCTACTTGCATAATATCACCAATTTTTCCATCCGGACCATAAGCCGTCAAACCTACTACTTCATGAACTTTAATCTTTTGTCCACCAGCATAAGCTTTATGCACTTCTGTTGATTGTGTTGGAACTGTTTTAATTGCTTCTTGTAATTGCAAATTCTCATCAAGGTACAAAGCAAGACTAATTACAAATGGAAAAGTTTTGTCAAAACTTGGACTCAGATTTTTCTCTTTCTTGTGAATTATAATATCACCTTTTTTAAATCCCCATTTTTCAAGAGTTTTAATAGCATGTTTCATATCAAACTCACTATTAAAAGCACTGTAAATCTTTTCGTCATCTGTCCATCCTGTTACAACACCCATTAAATTGTGCGCTTCATTATCTAATTTGTCAATTAACTCTTCATATGTATCTGCTCTGCTTTCATCAATTGATTTTATCTCTTTCATTTTCAATTCTATTGTAGCATAGTTTTGTGAAATTTGAAAAAGTGAATTATCATCTTCCCAAATTTTCCAGAATCTCTCCGAAATTTCATCATACAACCTAGTATTGTTTACTTTACCAGATTTAATTAAAACCAATTTAACATTAGGTCCATTAACCTCTACATTAGTAATAATTCCAATCTTTTTGCAAATATCCATGATTTGATGTGTTCCTCTTACCAATTCTTTCCAATCATTTCCAGTATGCTTTTGTTTCAAAACAGTATTAACTAAAATTTTGTAGTAACATTGTTCACCTGCTTCATTAAGTTGTTCTGTAATTTCTTCACATTCAAAAACCTGCACACTTTGATATTTTTTACTATCATACAACCATGCTTCTCTGTCCATACCAGTATCTACTATTACCCATTTGAAAGTATTAGCTGAACTTGGATTTAACATTTCATCGGGCACATTATCTTGAAAAGTATTGTGAACTTTGATAGCATGTGCAAGACCTTTCCAACCAGAACCTAAATCAACTATTTTACCTACAACATCTCCATCATCTGTGTAAACAGTCATTCCTGTTCTAATTTTATTGAATGGAATAATAGACATCTGAATTTCATTAATTAATTCTGAAGATTCAAATTCAGATTCTGACTCTAAAAGCTTTCCAAATTTTTCAACCTTTTGAATTACACTTGGATCAAAAGCCGTAACATCTACTTCCCATTGATTGTATCTTGATACCTCTTTTCCATCCTTTCCTTTTGTTACTTGGTACATTGCTTTACCCATATCACTAAAAAGAAATGATATGAAATTAGGTTTTTTCTCTGCTTTCTTTAGTTTTCTCAAAAATTTCAAAAATTCCTCTTTATCTTCTTCTGTAGCAAGCCAATATCTTTTCATTACTATATCATCACCTTCATTAATTTGTTCTGACTCAGTAATCCAATTTACGATATAACCATCTTTTTCTAAATCCTTTCCTTCATCTTCTAATTCTTGTTTTGTGTTAAAAGTCTGTGTTAAATCTGTCCTTCTTTCTGCTGGTCCTCGACTCCAACTTGCTGCTTTTTTAGAATCAAATGGATAGAGATAAACAAAGTATTCTGTTTCTGAATATCCTCTTTTTGAAGTATGCTTACCTTTTAGCATCCAATACTCTTTCTTTGCTTCATCAATCTGTTCTTCTGACTCATTTGCAAAATCTGAAGAGTAATCATTCATCCCTCGTATTACTCTAATATCCTGAATATTGTCGATATTAAACTCAAAAGTATTCTTATCATCTTCAATTGTAATACTGTACAATCCTAAATTAGTATCTACCAATTTTCCTCTTACTTTCTCTCCATCTCTAAACAAAATCTCCACGTACTTACCAAAGTTAATCTTCTTAATAGCATCTTTGAGGTTTCCTCTTACTGTAAAAACTTTTTCACCTTTAGCATGTAATCCTGAAAGCCCTCTTGCTTCATAAAGAGAAAGTGTCCAATTTGGAATAATAAAAACAATTCCATCATCATCAATTGCAACTACTCTATTACCATTTCCTAAGGTGTAAAATTCTAATTTTCCTTCAATACCATCTACTTTTCCTTTACCTTTGATAATTTTTTGGTGTATCTCATTGGCAATAATTTTCCATTGATTTCTACCTGTTTTATCTTGTGTTAAGATATTGTAAGCATCAGTTTTTAAAAACTGAAAAATATCCTCAGATTCTTTTGAAGATAATTCAAAAGTTGATTTTAATTGTTTTGCATTATAATCTGGAATTGGATATTCAACCTTTTCTACTACAAAATCTTCAAATAATGGGATGTATCTTTTCATTTCTATCTTAATTTTATGCTTCAATTACGCCAATGAATTCATCTTGCTCACCTGCATTTCTAAATTCGGTTACGTACTTTTTACCTCTTTTAATGGCTTCTGCTTTTGTCATTTCAGTATTACCTCCATAATATTGCCAAGCATTTGGAGTTCCAACTTGTGGATTATCATAGGTCTCTTTACTTGCATAAAGCAACCAATACTTTCCTTTTGATTGTGCTTCAATATCATTAGTTACAAACCAAGCTATCTTTTCAGCATTCTTTGGATTATTAAAAAATTTCTTTAATTCTACATGAACATTTGCAAACTCTTTTTTGTAATCAACATCTTCCTTTTCATTAAGTCTCATCAAAGTAATACTTTCATTATCTTCATTTTCGAGTAAAAATTCTTTACTCGCCCAATATGCTAATACTATTCTTGTGCTTTCATCCGCATTAAAATCTTTCCATGAAACTTCAATAATAAAATCTTGTCTATCAGGAGATTGAAAAACTACGTATTGTAATGGTTTTCCTTCATCTGCTTTATCGACTACTTTAGCATACTTTTCTGTAACTTTTTTCCAAGAGTTAACTTTTTTCTGCAAGTACTTAAAATTCTTGTGTCTGTATTCTCCATCAAATCTAAGACCATAGAAATCATTACCTAAGTACTTACGAACCAAATTCTCTGCTTCCGGTGTCATGTACATCTGTGCTCCACCAAATTCAGGATCCGATTTTGAAGAATCCAAACTCATTCTAAATGGCATCTCTACTATTTTTGCTTCACTAACAAACTCATCAAATTTTGCGATGTATTGCTTCATTATTATTTTCTAAATTTTAAGCTCTCCATTGAAGAGGTGCATTGTACTCTATTTCAGGATCTTCTAAAGTTTCCGGTTCATCGCAAATTGGTGCTTCAATTTGTTCACCCATGATAAACATCTGACCATTCCATACTGCTTTATAGAAATTACCAGTATTCATGTCCTTTACTTTAATTCTCCAAACTATTCCATTCTGAAAATCATCTATTGTAATTACTTTTACTGTTTTTCCGCCTAATGGCATCAAAATACCCGGTTTTACCCAATCCGTAGAAAAATCTTCATTCAAAACAGATTCTTTCAAAATTCCCATAATTTCATCCCAAATTGCTTTTTCTTTGTTTCCATGTTTCTGAAAAATTTCTGCAACTTTATCAACTTTCATTCTCATAATAAAAGCAATACCAGCATAAGCATCTTTTGAACTTTCTTCTGTTAAAGCTTTTTGAATTAAGTAATCCAACTCTACTTTAGTATCTATTGAAAGTTTTTCATCAATTTTCTTAGACTCAAAAAGTCCTTTTTCATAATTTTTAGCATAATCATCGAGTTTAAACTTCTTAACTAAATCTGTTTCAATATAATTTCCGCCCACATCATAAAATGAAACTTCATTTTTAATTGGAAAATTTGTTACCATCAAAAAGTCTCCATGAGGATCTTCTACACCAAACCAATTTCTTACTAATCTGTTAGTATTACCTTTTCTATCATTCAAAAAAGCAACTTCCGAAAATTCTGGTTTTCTTGTGATATTTCTCTTTATTGAAAAGAAATCTAGAAACTCATTATAATCTTCAAAATAAGTAACTTTACCATAATTTGTTGACCAAGTTCTTACTTCATTAACTTTCTTACCTTCGGGAGTTTTAACAGACTCCATCATATCAATTATCTTTTGTACTATTTCACCTTCTGAATAATTACCAAAAAAAAGTTTTTTAACTTCTTTTACTTTCAAATCACAAAATTGTGCAATAGCATCATAATTTCCTGTTTTTTCTGCAGCTTCAACCATATCTTCAAGTTTGTCTACAACATCATCGAACTTCATTTGAGTCCATTCTGTATCTTTTCCTGGTCCTTGTAATTTTTCTTGTAATACTCTTTTTCCCATCAAAAATTCAGTAAGTTCTTCATTACCTGCATCTAAATCTGATTTAAGAATAGCACCTAAAACAATATCTCCACGGAATTTAGTTTTGTATGCAATAATTCTGTACTGATCATCTTGATATGTTCTCAAAACTCTCCATTTTGCTTTAGCTTTAAAGATATCATTAAATCCTCTCATACCCCAAATTAACCATAAGATATCTCCACTTGGAAAATAGTCTAAAATGAAATTATTCTCTTTATGAGAAAACTGTTCTAAATTTCTAATTGGAGTTGCACCCGTGTAAAGATTACCTTCAACTACAACAGACTCATTACTTGAATCTAAAAGCAAATCAAAAGCTGCATAAGCATCTTCTGCATTCTTGATAATTTTCTTAACCTTTTCTAACTCTTTCTTTTCTTGTGGATTAAGACCTAACATTTCAGCAAGCTGATGTAAGGATTTTGTATCATTTGGATTTTGATGTACTTTGATAATTAAATCCAAAATAGCATCTGCTACTTTAGACTCATTTAAAAAACTCTCAAAATTTGGGATAAAATTTTTCATTATTATTATCTCTTTTTAATTTTCAAAATTGGTAATATCTCTAAGAATCTGTACTTTGTATGTTGCTTTCAAATTCTTAGTAGGAACCGCAAAACCATAAAACTCATCTTTAATTACAACTGCTGCATAAATTGGAGATTTACCCCAAAAGTATGGTAGTACCGAAACTTTTTTACCACCTTCTTCAGTATAAACAAAATCTCCTTCTGTTCCATATTCTACAGGTGATTCTATAATATCACCAATATAGTGCGTTGTACTATCTTGAACCAAAACAAAATCTTTACCTATTATTTTTCGCAAAAGTTGGATTAATTTTGGATAATTTTCTTTGATGTATCGTTCTTTTTCATAATCAAAAACGATATGCTTTCCTAATTCTATAGACTCATTTATAAAATCTGCAAGTGTTCCGATTCTTTTTTCCATATTGGTATTCTCTTTTATTAAAATGTCTTTTCTTTGTTTAGTGTAGATTTCACTTCCTTTTCTATTGGCATAAAAAATAACATCATCCATCATTTTATCTACCAACCTTTTAACAGCATGATAACTTTGATTTGCACTAAATTCATCAGATTGCATGTTTTCTAAAAACCATTCAAACATCCCTGGTAAATTCTTAGTAGTACCGCTAAATTCTTTCACCTTTGGATCAAACTTTGTATGTACACTTCCTTGAATTACACCTTCATCATCAATCTGAATTTTAACAACTCCACTAAAACCTTTCTTTCCTTGAATTTCAAAAATTAACATTTCTCTATTTACCTTTTACTATTTATTCCAATTATTTTAGCTCACTTGATATTCAATATGCACTGCACTTTCATTCTTGTCAACTAAAATTCTCTTATCATTATTGTAATTTGCTAAAGTTCCAAATGGTGTAATAATCCTTGAAATTTTCTTTGATTTCAAAAGACTATTAACAAACTCGATGTAATTTTTCATCCTTGTTTTAGTAACATCAATCACATTAAGTTTTCTGTATGCTGCTTCAGTTTGACAATGACGAGAAACCAACTTACCTTGACCTGCTAATTCAATTATCTTAGCTTCTGCCATTTTTACAATAGTTGACGGATTAGTTTTCTTTTTAATCTCATCTTGGATTAATTTTGTTACTATTTTTCCTGGCTCAGCATAACTAACTACTATTCCATTTGCAAGATTATTGTACATGGCATTTGCTTGTCTAATTGGCGGACGATGTAAAGAGGTAACAAAAACAATATCATTTTTTGAATCCTTACCCGCAACTAAAAGTAAATCTAACAAATCTTTTGCAATCATATCATGACCTTCAAGACCTGCATCAAATTGAACCTTAACAGTTTTAACTGTTTCTACAATTGGTTTCAAAGCCATAACTGCTTTATTAAGTAATTCCCATGTTTTCATACCACAAATTCCATCTGCTAAAATTTTGTTTTTGGACTGAAAACTTTTTACTGCATTTTCTGTTCCTTTTCCAAATTGTCCATCAATTATTAACTTAAATCCCAATAAATTAAGAATTTCTTGTAACTTTTTCACTAATGTTCCTTTTGAATTTATTCTAAGTATCTCCATATTGTACCTCTTTTGTTAAAAATTACAAAACTAAAATTATATCCTTGTTTTAAACATGCTTTTCTTTTTGCTAAATTTTGCTCTTCATGTTGTTTAAAAGTCCATTCACTTTTAACTTCAATAATCCAATTTTTTGATTTAATAAAAAAATCAGGAAAATAATTATGTTCTTTTTCTTTAAATTGATAATGAATTCTTTTTCTTATTATAATATCATCTTCTTGATAAGTTTTTAAGAGTTCTGTTAAAAATTGTGGTTCATATCCTTGTATCTTAACTATTTTTCCAGATGGCATAATAAAATCTTTGTACTTTAAACAAGATTTAATATATTCTTCACTTTTTTCTTTATCTTTCCAAAATTCTATTCTACTATTTAAATTTTTTGTTCTGTATTCTTCTTGTTGCCATAATTTTATAGTATTATTTCGATGTTGTTCTATTACTTCCGGTCTACTATTAATTTCTTTAGCAATTTTAGAACGTTTTTCTTTGTATTCAATCTTGTTTTGATTAAAACTTGAAATTTCTGACATTTTCTCTAAAAAATTAGGACGATTCCAAATTTCTTTACTTTTAATTGATCTTTCTTTTCTGCGTTTTTCTGTCCAATAAGATTGATTTTGACAAATTCTCGTACAAAATTTTTTATCTTTATTAGAAGTTTTAAATTCAGTATTACAATATTCACAAATCTTAGTTACAAGAACAATTAACTTTTTTGGTTTTTCCATTAAAGTTTTGATTTTATCAATTTGAAAACAACATCAATAATATCCTTAGTTTCAAGTTCTAAATCCTTTGCTCCTTTATCTAAAACTTTCTTAACTTCACCAGCTACTTTACCTACTATTTTTACCAATAATTCTCCCAAATCTTCACCTTCTTTAATAGACATACCCGTTTTAGGATTTTCAATTGATCCGATGTATTCCATTCCCCATTTAGATTCAAACTTACCACTTGTGGCTTCTTTTATTGCTTGTTGGTATGTTAAACCTTCTGCCTCATTTTCCCATTCACCAGGTTTATCCCAAGTTACTTTAGTAGCACTTGCAATTTTGTAATATCCAGGTTTGTGTTCATCATCTGTAATAAAGAAAACTGTTTTACTACTATTTTTTGGATTCTTAAAAAAGTTTGATATTACACCTTCATTCAATTTTCCTTCTGTTAGAAAATTATCAAAAGTTCCAATTCTTTTTTCCATGTTCTTATCATTTTTTTTAAATTGTTCCGTAAAATTCTGTTCCTTTTAATTTTTTGAAAAGCCATAATGGAATTTCAAAATAATTTGAACCCCCATTATCAAACTCTTCACCCTTCTTTGCTGATTCAACAAAAATAGCTTGAGATTTAGGAACAAACTCAAACTGATTTCTACCAAACAAAAATTTCCAAGCTTTTTCTGAATAGTCTTCTGCAAAAGCACTCATTGTTATTGTTTGTGATCCAGCACTTTCATTAAAAGTATCTTCAACTCCATCTGAAAAAGCTAAAATTTCTTTAAAATTATTATCATCAACTATTTTATCAACAAAAGCATCTAACTTTTCTTTAGATGGAAAAAACTTCTCTTTTGTTACAACTTCACCGTCTTTACCCTTAAACATCTGATAACGAATTGCAAAATCTTTCTTACTTTCTGTAATGAAATCTTCTAAAGTTCCTATTCTTTGTTTCATATCTTGTCTTCTTTTTATTTTAGTACATCATTAGTATCAAATCCGTAAAGAATTTGATATCCCATACTATCATTATCTTCTACTAAAATCCCAACATAATTAGGTCTCATTTGATAAACTGTAACATAACCGCCTCTTCTATTAGCAGCACTATCTAAAGTAGTTCTTCTATCCAAAGTCTTAATTACATTATTATCTTGTGTCCATTCAACATCCAAATTAGCATACTTCTTGTCTAATCTTGAATACCATTCTTTTCTCGGATCAAGTCCCAAAAAATACTTCAAAATTGCATCTCTAAAGAAAGTACTAAGATATCCATCCCAAGAGATATCTTTATTTACCAAAGTCTGCATTTTAATTTCTCCTTGATCAGCATACTTCATTTCATTAAGAAACTCTTCAAAATTTCCAATTCTTTTTTCCATTTACCAATAGTGTGTTAATTTTTTGTCTTTTTTTCCTTTGTACTCTTCTAACAAACCTTCACCTAAAATGTAGTCGATGTAAAGTTTGTCTGGTATTCTATGTCCTATTCTCTCTTTTTCTATCTTTACATTACTTCCTGTATTCTCTTTTAACCATTCTATCAAATTTTCAGAATTTACTACATCATCTTCTAATCCTGTAACTACAATAATTTTGGGCTTTTGACTACCATTCACATTTACAATAGGTTTCGGCGCTCCGCTGGATGTTTCAATTAGTGCGGGATTAAAAACTATTGCTGGAACTCCTGTTGCTTTTGCAAGGTAAAATCCTAAATATCCACCCATTGAAGACCCTACAATAAGATCAATTTTTTCCTCTCTAATCAAGTTCAAGTACTTGTTAAAAATTGCACTACTTCTTGAATCATAATCAATTTTTTCTGCAAAAACTTTAAAACCCAAATCTCTAAGAATTTCTACTCTTGGTGGATTATGACTCGATTCGTAACCATGTAAAATCAAAAGTTTTGGTTGTACTTCATAACTCATTGCTTTAAGACCTTCAACCACACTTTCCTTTACTAATGGTCTACCTACTAAGATTTTAACTGCATTATTATCTCCAATCTTCCTTGTATACCAACCATTTCCTGTTGCATTCTTATCAGTAGGATGTTCACCATGAAACTCAATATGCTTTCCTAAAACAGTCTCTATTGCTTTTGGATTAGTAACTACATGAACATGATACTTGTTCATCAAGATTTCAGCAAGTTTGTGAGAAACTTCCACATAGTATCCTTTCTTGTTAAGTTCTTCACCCATCTTATCGAGATAACTTTTTTTTGCTTCTTTAGATTCATCTCTTCCCATTAAAATTGATTTTTTCCCATATGGAGTTTCTTTGTATCCTTTCATTACATCAAAATCCTTATCACCATCTACATCCACAGCTTTAAAAACTGAAATTCCTTGATCAAATAAATCGGCCGGTTTTTTAACTTGAAGATTACCTCCTATCGACTCATATGCAATTTTAACTAATTCAAAAAAATCATCTTTTAAATCTTCATAATCAGCTGGATTAATTTCAACCCACTGATTTTTTTTATGAGGAATTTCTTGTGCTTTTCTCTCATTTAAAAACATGTTAAAATTTGCAATAAATTGTTTCATAATATGATAATTTCGTAATTTAATCCCATTTTTAGACAAGCTTTTTCTTTTAATTTGCATGTTTCTTCATGCATGATATACCATCTTTTTCCTTTAACTTCTACAATTTTGTTTTCTGATTTGATGTAAAAATCTGGTCTGTATGAGTGTTCTTTACCATCTATTCCAATGTAAAGAATTGGTCCTAAATATCTGATAATTTCATTTTGTGTTAAGATATCTTCTTCTGGATAAGTTTTTAATAATTCAGTTAAAACTTTAGGCTCATATCCTTGTAATTTTACCATTTTACCAGATGGCATCACAAAATCTTTAAATTGACTACTTGAATTCATTACTTTTTCAACATATTCTGGAATTTGCCATAAACTTGTAGCAATTATTGATTGTAAATCTTTTTTCTCTTGTGTATTACATGCTTTTGAAACTTGTTGACAAAAATAATTTCTCCATTCATCATTTTTAAATCTTTCTAAATTTTCTTTGTTTCTTTTTTCCATTTTTTCAAGATAATCTAAATTTTGCCAACTATTTTTAGTTAAAATCCCCCTCGCTTTTCTTAATTCGGGAGTCCATTGTTCATTTCGTATTATTATCATTTTTTCTTTAAAATCGTCTCTTTGCCAAACTTCTTTTGAACTTTTTGAAGTTTTTTCTTTTGATTCCGGACAATTTTTTGCTTTAGAAATTTTTAATGATTGATTTTCTTTATATCCAGGACGTCGATGAACTTCTTTCATTGTTTCAGCTTGTCTAACTCTACCCTCTTTAACTTTTTGACTGCTTTTAAGACTATTTGACATAATTTCTCGATATTCTTCTGTTGTGTTTACTACCATAGAACGACAATATGCCGAACAAAATCTTGTTGTCTTTCTTTTAGTTTTAAACTCTTTTCTACAAAATTCACAATTTTTTACTTTGAATTTTGATTCTTTTTTGCATTCATCTGAACAATAAATCTGTGCTGGATTTTTGGGCACAAAATCTTCTTTACAAAATTTGCATTGTTTTACTTTTTCAATCTTTAGTATTCTTTTCATGTGTAATAATTAATCAAATTTTGGGCATATTCTTTATCGGTTAATTTGTTCTCTTCAAAATTTCTAAATTTTGAACTAAAGTAACTTTGTTCATTAATGTAATATCTTTTCATTGCATTAAGTGTGGTTGAAACTTTAGATTCTCCCATGTCAAAAAATCCATACTCACCATTTTTTAGTCCAATATTCTGAATTTCCATTTCTTTCATGTTAATTCCAATACTTTGACAATACTGTTTCCAATTCGCACAAAAATCTAACAAACCCCATGTAAGACCTTCTTCCAGAGTTTTAAACCTAGTTAACTCATCTTTAAATGATAAAACTTTTTCAAGATAAGTAGTTCTCCATTTGTTCATTAAGAACTTTTCAATTTTAGTTGCTTTATCATCTGGAATTTCATTAATTTCTTCCATTATAATGATAAACTTCTTATCTCTTGTTTCATCTAAAAACAACTCGTAAATTCTTGGAGTTCCTGGAAATTTCTTTAAAACTTGAAAAATACCCGCTTCTCTAAGTTTACACCATGCAAGAAATTCTGACTCATCTTTTGTGAATTTTACTACAACTCCTTTGTCGATGTAAACATCTGCCGAAGAACCCGATTCAATTCTAAAAGACTCCATTACTATTCCATTCTTTTCCATATCCTTTTTAATCCATTCTACTGCTGCTTTCCTTGAACTTACCTGTAACATGAATGTCCAATGACCATAAACTTTTTTATCAATAGAAATACCACCTCTAGATTTTCTAATATCATAACCATACTTTTCAAAATCTATCTGTTCTTTTGCTTCTATTAAGAAATTGTTAAAATCTTGGATGTACTGTTTCATGAAAGATAAAACCTCTTTTTAATATCATCAATTACAGCCTGCATAAAATCTGAAAGATCATCCGCCGGTAATTTGTTCTTTTTCATGAACTTATCAAAAAGATTATCTCTTGTACCCAATTTCAAAACTTCCTGATTAAATTCGTATGCTTGTGAACTGTAATCAAGAGTTTTTTCCAACATTTGGCTCGGTGTTAATACTTTGTTCATATGGTTTAAGATCTTTAAATTTTAATTTTAACTGACAATCTTCGCAAACCCAATCTTCAAACTCAAAATCCATCTCAAGTGGCTTACCACAAAGAATACAGTCTTTTGGTGCTTCGAACTTGCGTGGCCACATCAATCTTTATTGCCAATCTTCCGGGAGAATATCGGCTTTTCCCATTTCTTTTGCTCTTTTGATTATCCACTTCTTAGCTTCTTCTGGATCACTTGCTCTTCCGTGCGCTTTAATTGCATTTTTCAAATCTTGTTCTGTTTCAATTGGAAAACTACCATCTTTCATTGCTTTTCCTTCATCTGCAAGTTTTTGACGTTCTTCATCTGAAAATTCTCTTTCAAGAATGAAATCTTGAAAAGTTGGGATTCTACTGTTCATTTTATCTCAATTTTTTAATCTTACCTAATCGGTAATTTGCTTTTACTATTTATTCCAGATTCTTTTAAGAGATTTCTAACTATCTAATAGAAAAAAAGCCCTATTGCTAGGACTTAATTAATTTACCATTTTCATCTTGACAAACGGTTCCTGTATCTCCTCGTAGTACTGTTTGAGAACTGCAAGTTGTGTACCAGTGTTCCCAACCAGGAGGAAAATGATCACCATTCCAATATGGATATGGTATTAAATCTCCAGTATATGGACATCTTGATGGTATTGGAACTGCAATTGGTTGTGTTCTAAGCACAAAAGTATCCCACTCATCAAAAATAGCCCAAATTTCCTTATCAGCTTTTTCCCAACAAGTTGCATTACCCGTTTTTGGATTCCAAACAACACAAAGAGAATTTTTTCTTTTTTCTAAAACTTGAATTTCATGCAAACTTGCATGCTGATCACATTGTAAAACGTAGGTCTTACCTGTTTGCAAATCACCAAACTTTTTGTAATTTTTAATTTCTGCCATAACTCTTTACTTTTTAATTAAACTATCATTCAACTTGTTAATCATTTTGTCAATCTCTACTGCTGATTCTTTTACTTCATAATCATCTTGACCATTCATAATAACAGTAGATTGTTCATTTGCTGAATCCCATTCTATAGCAACTACAAAATCAAGATTAACTAAAATTTTATCATCGTCATCTAATGCACTTGTCAATAATAATTTCCTTTTCATATGCTTGTTCTTTTTAATCTTCAAATTCTAACAATCTCAAAAACTCACTCCATCCTGAAGGATTTTCTCTGATATTAAACTGATTATCTGGTAAATGATACCAAACATCATTAAGATGTGAATAGAGACTCGGATCTTTTTGTTCTGCAAGTTCATCTAATTTATCCATAGAACCCTTTCCAAAATAGTCAACTACAAACCAACTCCAATCATCTCGAGTTATTTCGTAAAGCTCGTAAAATTTATCACTCATTATTATCTCCTTTCATTTCTATTAAAGTTTCTTCATCTTCATCTGGTCCTGCCCATACTTCTTCTAATTTAGGTTTTTGCTTTGCGTAATTCAAATGTGCCATTAGAGCATACAAACTCAAAAGTACAAGCAAGATTATGATAGCATAAAATTCTCCCGATTCCATCTTAGTTTACTTTCAAATTAGGATTAAATTCTAAATTTTCACATCCATCACAACTTGGTAAGCTACAATCGCAATTTCTTTCAAATTCTGGTATGTTCTCTTCTTTAAACTCTACTACTTCATTTTCTTTACAACCGTCAACTCCTACAACTCCTTCCTCATCATAATAAACAGTCAAACTTTTAAATGGTAGTTTTCCAGTACTTTCTTTTTCAAAACATTCCTTTTCTACACAATCTTTACAGTCAATATCCTTATCACAAACATCTTCTTCATTTTGAATTGGTTTGTAATTCTCACCATCTTTAGTCTTCCTACAGTCTTCACAAAGTGTTACAATCCAACCGTAAGGATTTCCTCCATAAGTACAAGCAACAGCGTTGTAATTTCCACAGTGTTGACAAATAGTGTAACTTTCTTGCTCTGCTTTGTAAATTTTTTCCCAAACTTCATTACTACAAGCATTTGGATAATATCTTAAGCCACCGAACTTTTCTTTAACTTGACAAATCTGACGATTCCAACCCATTTCTACTATCTCTTTAGTGAGTTCGTAAACTAACATGTTCCAACCCGGAGCTGAACTAAACATCCAACTTCCGTAAATTCTAGGTCTCCAATCTCCAAAGTATCCATTTTCTACACCGCCAATACTCTTTAAATAGTAATCTAATTTTTTAAGCCATTGTTCTGGATTCATTGTGTACTTTGTAAATTCTAATGGCTTACCATTTATTGTAACAGAAATATCATCTGCCGGTCCAATTTTAGTACCATCAAAATTATCATGTTTCCACCTCCAATAAGGTCTAGTAATCCAATACCAAACTATGAGTACTTTTCTCTCAAATCGGTACCATTTTTTACCGGTTCTAATTTTCCACCACCAATTTTGCAATTTTCTTTTCATTAGTATCTTGATTTAAATTTTAAACTTCCATCTTTCTTTTTCTCTATTATTACACCCATCTCTTCATAATTCTGTAATATCTCCTCCCCTGCTTCAATATCTTTAGTTGCAATAAGCATGTAATCGCCTGTTACATTAGGATTTTTTGAGTGGTTGATAAATCTTGCATTATCTGCACAACAAATCAAGAAAATTTCATCTCTTTCGTTTACCCACCAACCATTCATCATTAAAAAATCATAAAGTACACCCTCTTGTTGATAATCAATTACACTCTTAGGTGCTTTAATATCAAACCTGACATCAAAAAGCCAAACTATTTCATCTTGCTTAATATCTCTATTTGCAAAACATCCAATTCCGTGAATTGAACTTTTATCAAGGTAAGTTTCTACTTTTAACATGACTGCATCAAAACTATCATTAAAACTAAAAGCAAACCAAAAATAGCACCACATGCTAATGGCATCCAAAAAGTATCATGTAAAACTAACTTTTCTCTTTCTTTACCCATTACAATTTCTTAATAATTTTCATTACTTCTGCCTGTTTGTGCATGTAATTACCTTTGTAACTATCATTTCTGTTAATATTGGCTTGAAGATCATTGTACTTGTCTATTAAAAGTTGAGTCATTATTTCAACCTCTTCTATTGTGAAAGTTACTTTCGCTTTTCTTTTTAAACACATGTGCTACTATTTTTTAAAAATTAATTCCAAATCCAACTGCTGCACCAATTCTATTAATACTCGTATTCCCGATTGATTTCTTGTAGTACAAACTCGGTTCTATTGAAAACATCTTAGTAATGAAAAAAGTGTACCCAAAATCAAATCTTAAACTTTGAGAATAGGTCTTAAAATCATTAGTTCCTCCATTGTAAGTAACACCCAAAAGAAAAAGTTTTGGATGATATCGAACTCCGGCAGAAAATCCTAAATTTCCACCCGATGTTTCAGAAGATTCTTGATGTTGATATCCTCCATTAATTGAAACATTAAAAGAAAAATTATCTACAAAAACGTAGTTAAAACCAATACCAGCATTAATATCTCGTGTTGCATCAGGTTTAAATCCCCAATCCGCGGAAAAAGCACTAACATTAAGTGAAATTCCTAAATCTCCTTTTGTATGCTTAGTTTTCTTTACTGATGTTGAATCTACGAATGATCCACCAAAAACCAAAAATGGAACCAAAAGTGCTAAAATTAAAATTATCTTTCTCATGTTTTTTAAACACGAAAAAGACAAAAAGTTTTAGTTAGGTACAACTATTTTTCTATTGAAATTACTCTTGCTACTTGGTTGCAAATTCCTTCTGGTAAGATTTCTGAACTTAAAATTTCAAGATTGTAGGCAAGTTCTTTGTTCTTAATTCTTTTGATTTTATTGTTAAAAACCGGAACCTCATACCAAAAACCGTTATAGTTCAAATTTTCAACTTCATCAAACTGTAAAACTACATTGTGAAATTCTGAGATTTGAACCCAAACTTGCTTTTCTCTTGGATTACTTTCAACCAATAAACGATAAACACCAGATTCTAGGGGCTTAATTTCAGACATTCTTTCAGCAATTTCCATTTCTTGACGTCTTTTAATTTCAGCAAAGTGTTCAACAATTTTTGGTAACTCTTTTACTTTTTCCCTGAAATCAGCACTTCCACAATAGTCATTAAGACACCAAAGTAAGTAAGGAAAATCCAACTCAGCAACTTCTTCAATAGAATGACCTGAATACTTTCCAAAATTAAAGAAATTAATTGGTAATCCTGGTAATCTCTTAGAAACTTGAAAATCACGATATTGCCCTTTAAGAGACTCGTCAATTGCAAGGTCAGGATAAAGACTCTTTACTTTCTCAATATCCATACTCACATTCTTGATGTAGAAGTACTTCGTAATATGATTAGATGGCCACTGTTTTCCATAGGCATCTGCTTGATAAATCGTTTCTTCTTCAACGTTCCAAAGCGTGTAATATTGGCTAGCAAATCCGATGAGTTTCATTTTGATTGTTTTGATACTGTAAAAATACTAAAAATACTGATACGAAACTCTTTAAATCAAAAAAGTTACTAACAATTTATGCTAGTAACTCACTTTTTAATCTAATTTTGGATGAATTAAATTTCTAATTTCTTCCCAATTGTAATCCAAAGCATGTTTCATTCTCTTTTCTTCCACTTTAACCCCATCACAACATCCTTGTCTTGAAAAACCTTTAGTACCCCAAATTTCATATCCTGGTGCTGGTTTACAGTACTTTTTCATCTGCTCTGCTTGTCTAAACTTACCATCACGAATTAATTGTTTGTAATATTCCGGCGCACTTATTCCAATAGGATCTTGACTGTCTCTAATCCCAACACAACCATTAGGATAATTTGGTTTTGGATATTCTCTTATCTGAAATTTAAGATATCTTCTAATCCAATTTCTAAGTTTACCCAAATTTCTGTCTATCATTAAATCAATTACAGTATCATGATCTACTATTTCATCATCTATGGCTTTTTTAATTGTTTCAAAATCATAAAGTTTTTCCATTACAGGAACGTAAACCGGATAAATTTCATCTCCACTTTCTAATTCTCTAAGAGTCTCATTCAAAATTTGTTCTTCTTTAGAAACTCTGTGAAATCTTTGAAATGAAAAACCCAAACCACCTGGAATTTGCAAACCATTAAACTCATCAACTTTTAAATTACCATGACAACACTCAAATTGAAATTGTTTTTCATACTCAGGAAAAAAAGTATCTGCACCACCATGTGCATCTTCTACTAAAGTTAGATGTAAAAAATCAACATAATTCCAAAACATTCGATAAATTTCTGCGCCACCAATAACAAAAATTTCACAATTTTCTCTTTCAGCATGAGCCTCTGCAAGTTCTTCTGCTATTATGGGACATGTTGTAAAAAAAGCACCCGCACTAATTGACTCCTGGTCTGCTATATCCAAATTTCGTGTTAATATGATATTCTTACGATTAGGTAATGGTCTAAATTTTTTCGGTAAACTATCCCAAGTTTTTCTTCCCATAATTACAACATTTCCTTCGGTTAATTTCTTAAACTGTTTCATATCTTCAGGAAAATTCCAAATTAATTTACCATCTTTACCCAATTCTCTATTAGCACCAATACAAGCAATAGCATGCCATTTGCCAGGTGTAATACCTCTTTTATCCTTCATTTTGTTCTCTGATTTTTTCTCTTAAAACATGACAATTATCGCAATCTTTTTTGAAATCAATTGAACCATTGCCTGTTTTATGGCTTTGAATTGAGCACCAACCGTCTCCTACAACATCAGAATCCCACATGTAAAATCCACAAAGTGGCATACTTCCATCTCCCCAACCCGGTTCTCCTTGTCTTGTTTCATATGTTACTGTAACTGTTCTCATCTCTTTTAACTAATTTTAACTTTCTTGAACTACCCAAATTAACTCATTACATTTTTCACATGGCCAAATTGGACATTCATCCGAAACCAATAATTTCTCTATCCAATATCCTCCGCCTACTTCTAAAAGTAAACGTGCTAAATCAAAAGACTTGTTACAATTAGGACAACTCTTTTTTATCTTACGATGTTTTCTGTATTCTGCCGGCTTTTCTTCACAAAAATATCCAGGATCATTCTTAGAAAACTCCCACAAGTATTCTAAATCTTGTTTGCTAATTTTCACTAATTTCTTCATCATTCCCGATTAATTTCCAAAAATTTTCATTTACCATTTCTACTATTTCAGGATCTAAATCTTCTGAATTTTCCAATAAATCTCTCATCATCTTACCACTCTTCCATTCCTTGTGCATTTCTTTAATCCTTCTTTTAAACTCTTCATAGTCTTCTTTCCAACAATCTCCAAATTTAAACTTCAACATCATAATTTCCCATAGTTTATCCGTAAGTTCCCAACAACCATGTATCCGTTGAAAATCTTCTATCATTTCTACACACTGAGAATAATGGTCTTTACTTTCTGAATTTCCATACACTATTCTGTCTACTAAATACTGATAATACTCTTGAATCGGTCCCAAACATTCTAATCTGTCAAATGGAATCTCAACATCTATTGTATTCTCTTCTAAACCTAACTCAATTAAATCCAAACCTTTCATTTTACTTCTAATTTTTGTTCTCCCATTTATTGTATGGGCAAGTGCTTAAGTGTTCATTATGAACTCTCAAATTTTTATTTGAGTTCCTACTTCACCGACCAAAGTTGCATTAAAATTTCTTAAAGAATTTTCATGTAGAGCTTCAATCTCTATAGGCGTTAATTTGGACAGTCCCTGCCCTATTAATTGTTTCTTACCAAACTTAATCATGTTTTGAGCTGCATGGATATCCCTATCCATTTCAAAACCACATTGAGAACACTTAAAATTTCTATCTGAAAGTTTTAAATCTTCATTCTTAAATCCACATTGTAAACATGTTTTTGAAGTAGGTTCAAATTGATTTACTACAACTACTCTTTCATGTCCTTTAAGTTTTGATTTAACTCTTCCAAGGATTGAAGATTGGATCTGTCTACCAAAAGAAAGATGATTAAGTTTCTTTCCTTTTTTAGTTCTTTTCTTTTTCTTCCATCCTTTAAGATTCTCATTTTGCATAAAAATAATTTCATGTTCTAAAAGATCCTTAATTACTTTGTTTGCGAGATCGTTTTTCTTGTTGGTTTGTTTTTCATACTCAATTTTAATTAGATGTAAAGTTTTCTTTCGATTATTAGAACCTTTAGGATTCATCAAATACTGACGAGCATGTTTTCTCTGTAATCTTTTTAAGCGTTCACTTTCTTTAATCGAAACATTAATCTTTTCACCTGTTGATAAAGTTAATGATGTTTGGCAACCCATATCAATTCCGATAGGGGCTTTGTATTGTTTAGTTTGTTTTGATTCTTTAGGTAGATAGGTTGTTATAGCAAGATAGTATCCTGAAGGTTTTTTAAGTAATTTTGCATTTGCGAATTCAGCATTTGAAGGGATTTGAGATAAGCCATTAACTTTGAGTTTAGATTTCTTTCCTCTTTTACCACTCATTCCTTGAATACCAACATGTGTAATATCATAATATTTCCAAGTTATTCCAAATTGTACTAAATCAATTGATGTAATTTCTTTTCTAAACTTTAACTTACCAACTTTTTGTCCTTTTTCTTTTTTCTTTAATAATGATTTAATATCTTCAACTATTCCTGCACAAATTTCTTGTTTTATTTGACTTTTTAAAAACTTCAATTCCTGTTCTACAAAAGAACCATCTCTTAATTTTCTTTGAACTTTCTTTAATCCATCTACTTTAAACTCCCATATCTTGTTCTCTTCACTTTCTTGACTCCAATTAAGGATATGATTAACCAACCACTTTGCTTCTAAGAAAACCATTTGAAGAAACTCTTTCTGTTGTGGTTTTAAAGCATCTTCTTGAATTTTTACAGTAAAAACTTTACAAATCTGATTCTTCCTCTTTAATCTTGTTTGATTAAGAGTTTTTGCTATTTGAAGATTCTTTTCTATGTTTGATATTTTCACTTTATTAATAATATCCTTTTACTATTTATTCCAAAATTTTTTGAAGTTATTAGCTATTTTTATTAAGTAACAACTTTCCATTTTTTAAAAGGATTTATTACAAGATATTCATTATAATATCTTTTGTCTCCTGTTACTTCTTTTTTAGCAAACCAAGGAATTTCAAATTTTTCATCTTCTGACTCTAATTCAATTTCTGCAATTATTAAACCGGAATTTTCTCCGTCAAAAACATCTACTTCCCACCATTTCTCACATTGAAAAATTCTGTATCTTCTTTTTTCAATTTTAGAGTGACAAAAATTTTCTAAACAGTGTTCTGCATCTTTATTAGAAATTTCTTGTTCAAACTCTTTTCTTGACAACAAATTATCTTCCCTCGTTTGTTTGTAACCAACAACTCCTTTATTGTCTACTGTTCTGAATCTAATTAAAATCTCACCCAAAGTAACGTAACCTTGTTTAATTACTTGTGGATGAAACTTGTGAATCCAATCTTCATTCCACCATTTTATACTGTCTACTAAAAACTTCCTTTCAATTTCTAATCCCATAATCTAGTTTTCTTCATCATTCCACATTCTAAGATAATTAGCCATACCAGCATCAATTTCAAATTGCGGATAGCCATTTTCTAACAACCAAGTTTCTAAATTAGTACATGTTTCCATTACTTTCTTTGGAAATCCATACTTCCAACCCGTTGGAGGATCTATTACCCATCCTTTCCAATCTTTAATTTTTCCGTCCATCTTACTTTAAATTTTTACCGATGTGATATTTTCCACAAAATATGCAATAGTAAATTGCATAATAATTGCCATACTTTCTTTGCATTGAATCTGCTGCTTTTCTAGCACTTTCTTTTGTATTGTAACCAACTTTTTCTTTACCTGTAGAACTTACTATGTGAGAATTTTTAGAAAACATTCCCCATGCATTACCTGTTATGAAAAAATTTCTAAACAATCTTTTCAATGGTAATTGATGTTTAATTCCTTTTAAAACTCTCTTAAAACTTGTTCTCATTTCTAAAATTCGTAATTCTTTCCAATATGATAAAATCCACAATATTCACACTAATATGGTACAAAATTCATTCCCGTTTCTTCTTTCATCTTTTCCGCTACTTTCCTTGCTTCTACTAAATTTGGATATTCTACTTTTGGTAATTTAGTTTTATGGTTAACATGTCCAAAAATTCCCCTACTACTCTTCCTTTTCTTTGTCATCTTTAATTCCTATGATATCTTTTCCAATATGGTAGTTTTGACAAAGCGGACAATAATATGGTACAAATTCAATTTCATGTCTTTTCTTCATTATTTCTGCTGCCCTCTGTGCTTTCTCTATTGTTTTGTACTCAATTTTAGGATTTCCTTTAAATCCAAAGTGTGAAAATAATCCTAAATTACAATTCTTTTCCATCTTACCATTCTGTTAAAACTCCTTTTGCTACTAACTTCTGAATTCCCCTTTCGTAAAAATGACAAATCATTTGCAAAAATTCTGTTAATTTTTCAAACTCATGCAACCTATCATAATTCTTAATCATCCTCTTTGTTGCTAAAAACTGTTCTTCTGTTTTAGAAGTCTCAATACAACCTACTATTTTATCAAAACCTTCTTCTATTGCTCTTGTTTTCCAAATATCTCTAAAATCTACTTCAATTTCAAAATCTTTTGAAATTATGTTGGTTGTAAGAACCTTTTGAATTGCTTGCATAGACAAATTATCTTCCATAGTTCTAGGAAATTTAAAATCTTCCATTATCAATAGATAATCAGGTCTTCTCATTTTAGTCAATTTTCTTCTTATTGTAAAGTTGATTGTAATACTTCTGTAAATCTTTAATCAAAACATCAAAATCTTCTTTAAAAGTATCAAGACACATTTCGCCGGCACAATGATCTACTTTTCTCTTTGCATGATATTCCTTAATAATATCTTCAACTTTATCTTCAACACCCATCATACCTCTTGGACCTTTATCTCCCTTTGGACAATCTCTCCAATACTCTTCTTGTTTTCTTATCCATTCTTTACTTCTTTCCAAGTACTCTTCTCTTAATTCAAGATAATCTTTTGTAATACCAGTACTTCCTCTTGGTCCTAAAACTATTCCCGGAGATCCTTGTAAACCAGTACATCCTCTAACTCCTTGCATACCAATACAACCTCTTAATCCTCTCGATTCTGGAGCCGAAATTGCATCTAAATCAGGACAATTCAAAATTCCTGCTAATTGTAACAATCCCACTTCTCATCTCTGTAATTTTAAAATCCTCTTGATGTCATTATCTTACCAAAAGTATCAACTAAACCCTCTTGTGTTGGTTCTTCTATTGCAACAAAAGTAGTATTCTCTTCATTTGTTAAAAACCAACTTTTCATCATCCTTTCTTTACATGGATGTTCTAAAACTCTTTCTTTAAGAGATTCTGGCGCTTCCTCAAAAGTTAACAATTCAATTTCTAGTTTCATTAATCTTCACTTATTTTAATTTCTTGATAATACTTACCATCAACTTTTCTTTCTAAAAATTCCTTATTACATTTATTCATAACAACGGGTTTATCTACCATTACAAATGTCATTTTAGTTTAACTATAAAATTTTATCCCAATTCTTTCTAATTCTTTACGTTCCATCTTTTAATCCCACCAACCTTTCATTCCTTTTAACAATTCTAACATCTCTTCAAATTCTCCATCTTCTAAAATCCGTGCTTTCTTAAAAATTCGATTTATCTCTTCTTCGCTTTGTCTATTATCAAACTTTGTTTCAAAAATATTATCATCTTTTCTTACGAACTCAACATTTCCGGGAATCCATCCACTTCTTTCTAAGTAGTCATCTTTCTCGATATTTACAAGAATTTCACAAACTCTTTGGATATTCTTTACTTTTTTATCTCTACTTTTTTCTTCTTCATGTCCATTTGCTATACAATTGCCTAAATCAGTTAACTGAAATTTTAACATTCTTAATACAAAACCATAATCCCATTCTCTATGATTCCAAACTATCTTAAAATATCGGATTAAATTTCTAACTCCTTGCCAAAAAGAATACCAACATGTTTTCATTAGCAATAGTGTTCTAAAATTCCTTTTGCATGTTCAATAGTATCTTCCAACTTCTTAATTTTCAAATCTTTATCTTTGATAATTTCTCTTAATCCATAAAGTTCACCTGATAATCCTCTCATTATCATTTGAAAAACTGTGTGATCTATTACAATTGGCTTTCTACTACCTTTTAATTTTTGCAATGTTTCTAAAGTTATAACATTTTTCATTGGTACATTCAACAAAGTTGCATACACATCTGCATTATTTGGTACCAATGCAAAAAATTTTCTATCTTCTATTGGTTCTATTTCACCACTAACCGGATTATAAACACCACTCTTTTCCTTTGATTTTGCGAAAGTTGCTATAGTATGTCCTGCTTGTCTTGTTTTCTCATAATAAGTATCTATCTCTTCTGCAATCTTTTCCCATTTACCATGATTTTCAGTACTCGGTTTTTCAAATTCAGGCTTAATTTTCATAAGCCAATGAAAAAGTTCTCTATTCCATCTTGCATCTGCTAAAGCATTATGCTCATTTTCTTGCTTCGGATAACTTGGTAATTCATCTAATTCTAGGCGAATAGATTCACATGTCTTATTATACTCGTAACTTAAATTTGTAACATCTTTATCTCCTAATAATCTACCAATTCCATTACCATGTAAAGATTTAATTTCTAATATTCTTTCATCTTTCATCTGCTTTAAATCTCTACAATACATTGGAAAACCAATAGGAAGATCTATCATCTTACCAAAAAGCTGTGCAAATACAACCCAATCATAATCAGCATAATAACCATAAAAAACGGGATAATCTAAATTCTGACAAAGATCCTTTGCCAACTTTACATAATTAAGTGTATCAGATGGTATAAAATTCCAACCAACATCAAAACCTGCTCTTTCAATGTACTTTTCTGGATAAACAAACTGTATAATTTGATTTGCAATTTCTTTACGAGAAAATCCAAAAGTATTAAAAATTTTCTTTATTGTCTTTTTACAAAACTTATCTAAACCGTAAGGAAGATGATTATCTTTTAACCAATTTTGACGACGTTCATCAAAAATAGGACGAAAAACATTATCCTGTAACCATTTATTATTCCATGCATCGTCTATATCACATTCACTACAAAGAGCATAATACTCTCTATTATCATCTGAAACAATTCCTATTGAAATTAAATCAATTGTGGGAATCTTAACATTTCTAAAACCAACTAAAATATCTTTATGATATTCATAAAACTCTGTATCTAAGTAATAATTCATTTTGTTTTAAATTTATTATTATTACTCGAATAATGAAAAAAGTTTTAGAACTTTATTAAATTTAAATTTTGTATTATCATTTCATTGGCATACCAAACACTGCGTGCACTGTGTGGTCTGACGTAACATTCGTGAAAGTATAAGTTACTGCTGGACTTAGTGTATCAGGATCTCCTAAAACACCATCAATGTAAAAAGCATTAAGTGCATGAAATGGATTTGTCCTTGTAAAAGTAAAGGTTATTGTACTGCCTACTGGAACTGTAATTTTTCCATCGGGTGCAATTGTACTGGTTGGTGTAGTCACGGTGCCATCGGAACAGGTTGCAGTTATTGTAGGGTTACGCAAAGGTGAATTGAACTCTAAAAGTGTTCTCGTCGTATAAATTTTACGAAGCTGATCATCAGTAAGAACGCCGTTATAGATTGCAAGTCCGGCAATTTTCATGTCTGCTTTCGCAAAACATCCATTTGACTTTAATAAACTTAAAATTCCGTTACCTGCTAACGTTTGAACAATCCCAAGAGGTTGCGAATAACTAAGAGGTGTGGGTACAATAAATTTACTATGAAATTCATATGATTGATTACCCCAACCTTTTACTTTTTCAAACTCATTTTGTTCTATTGCATTATATGTCATTCCAGTCATTACAATGTGATCAGCACGCCAATTTGATGCATCGTAAAAAGTAACCAAAATACCATAAGTTAATCCATGTGCCTGATATGTCATATTATGAATACCAGGATATCTTACCATACCCCCTAAATTAGTAAAAATCCCTCGTTCTATAGTAGAATGTGCCTCTCCTGCAATAGTTCCAACTCCATCTATTCCACAGATACCGGAATTATCGATGATGTGCGTAGTTCTTGGCGTTTTTGTAGAAAATACGATAACAGTATGAGATATATTACTTGGATTAAATTCACCCATTGCTGTTCTCATTGCGCTCCAATTAGGATTTTTGTAGTCGAACCCTATTGTATTCACTTTTAACACATTCGGAAAACATTGTTTCAAATCACCACTCATATCGGTTGCATAACTGTTTTGTGTTGTAATAAGACTGTCAGGAACTAAATTAAACTTAGATACTACATTTGTACTCGGATTTTTACAAGTTAGCACCACATTGTTTATCGTATCATTATTATCTTTAAAGTCAATTAAAAAAATGGGGTCAGGGATAAACGTTGTATTACTGAATCTTTGTTCAATCAAATATTTAACATACCGCACTTGGTTTGTGCCTGGAATAGTTATATTTGCAACTGCAACGGGACCATGTGCAAGATAAGGACCATGTTGAGGTAAAATGTCAGTACCGTTTAATGTACTTCCCGTTAAAATTGTTGTTAAAATATAGCCAGAGTTTGGCGATACTCGATTGTAAACCAATGTTCCCGGAGAGGCTTTTACTTGTGTTATTGCGTTTGGAGGAACTGTAATGTAAGGACCTCCACTTGTGTAACTATATTCAACCGTTCCTTCTGTTGCTAACGTCGTATCAAATACTAAGGTTCCTAAATTCTGTCCAAAGTATGCAGTTACAGTATGATTACTTAATATGTTCGTAAACGTATATGTACCAGTATCAATTGCATTTTGATTTACAACACCATTAATAACCACTGACATTAAACTGTATCCTGACGCAGGTGCAAATGTAAAAGTTTGATTGCTTCCTGGATTAACCGAGACGGTCCCCGGAGTTATTGTACCGTTTGCAGTTTGCGTTACTGTAATTGTGTGTTGCTGTGTTGCAGTCTTAAACGAAGCTCTTATTGTATGATTTGCTTGTACACTGTTAAATGTGTAGCTGCCTTGATTAATTGCTTGTGTATCAATAACACCGTCCACAAGCACCAAGTCTATCATGTAACCATTATTTGGTGTTATCGTATAACTTTGATTTTCATTTTCTTCTACAAACGTATCACCTGCTGGACTTATTGTCCCGTTTGCTTCTGCGAATGCATTTATCTTGTAAAAGTTTGCTGCATGGAATCGTTTGTTCTGATAAATCCAATAAAATTCTGCATCTGTTAGGACTCTATCGTAAATCGCGATTCCCATCGTTAAAGCGTACTTACCGCTTGCTGTTTGTGCGGATCTAAAAGACATAGTGTTTGCGGAAGTTATTGTTGGCGATCCCGTTCCATGACTTAATTCTTGTGGCATCAAAAATCTTAAGTTTCCTGCATAATCCCAAGCGTTAGGATACTTTCCATCATTAATAACGAGCGGTGTAAAATCTGTTGAGCTTATTGAAGATTTTATTCCATGATGCAATCCAGGATTATTAGGATCTGATGAAAACGCAAACATTTTCACCGAATCTTGATTTATGTTGCCATAACCCATTCCGCTTGTTGATAAGCTTATGTTATTTGTCCCACCGCCGGCATATCCTAATCCCCAAAAATTTCTCCCGTCATTCCAAGCAGTTAACCTAAACCCGCCAGCACCTAAAACGGGCGTAATGTTTGAACAGTCACATAACCCGGAGCGATCATTATTGCCGCTACCTCCCAGTGTGTTAGCAAAAAACACAACTGTAATAGGGGCATTCGTCGGATTGTAATTAGCAATCAATGGTCTTATTGTGTTCATCCAATGACAGATGTAAAAGTAACCGGTTTGCCCCGTACCCGTCGTTGTTTTAATAAGATTCGTGAACCCTTGTTCTGCCGTAAGAACATTTTTACCGTTCAATGTTGCAACTGTCGCAGGATTCGTAAGATCAACCCAAGTTCTAACACCTGTGTTTGGATTTTTCAATTTACATGGAACCTTTGTTATAGCTTGTGTGTAAGCCGGATTTGAAGTATCATAACTTACATTTCTTGCATCAATCAATAACATCGGCTCAGGTGGTGGAACAGGTTCCAATTGAATAAAGTTTACATGTATTGTACGATTTGCTTGAACGTTGCTAAATGTGTAATTTCCGTTCGTAACAGCAGAAGATAAAGCATCAGGAGAGTAAACACCATCAATAAGAACAGAACTTATTGAAGTAGGAGGATTCGTTACAAGCGGTGCAATCGTATAAACTTGAGAACCGCCTGCTGCAACATTCGTATTTCCTAACGGAGAAATTGTACCACCTGCACTTGCACTTGAAATAATAACATAGTTTCCAGACGTGCTTTTAAAAGTTGCATGAATCGTTTGATTGCTTTGAACGTTTGTGAACTGATATTGTCCTGACGTAACTGCACCAGGATTGTTAATCCCGTTAACCAAAACCGTATCTCTTTGAAAACCTATGTCAGGTGTTATCGTAAAAACTTGACTGCTTCCACCTGCGATAACTGTATTTTGCATCGGAGATATGCTACCGCCGACACCGTGACCTGCTGTTATAACATAATAACCAGAAGAAACTTGTTCAAACACAATTCCAATAACTCTATCTGTTACAACGTTATTGAACGCATAAACACCAGTCGATGTTATTTGATTAAATGCCTGCAGTGCTTCAAATGTATCACTATGCCCATCAATTTCAACTTTTTGTATTACATAACCTGGATTCGTTACTATGTTAAAAACTTGATTTGAGCCAAACGGAATCTGAAAAGTTCCCGACGGTGTTATGCTTCCTCCTAAACTGTTATTCACACCTGCCTTTATCTTTGGATTCTGTTGTGAACCGCCGCTAAATACAACCTTTACAGCATGATTGCTTGTAACATTCGGGAATGTAATAGGATTTGGTGGCGTAGTAGATAATAACATGCCATCAATTATAACGCTTTGTATTGTAGCACCTGAACCCGGTAAGAAGTTCATGTAAGCAGTAACAGGTGTACCTGGCGGAATTTGCCATATCGGATAATTTATAGAAGCTGTCATCATTTGATGTACTGTATAAACTGTATCCCACGTTTCAACTGCACCATTTCCAATAATCTCCAAACTCATCAACCACGGAGGTGCTGATGAAAATATTACATGAATTGTATGATTTTCTGTAACATTGTTAAACGTATATTCACCTATAACATAAGCAGGATCTCCATAAATAAGCTGCCCGTCAATTTCAATTGAGTGTATTTTGCGGTTGGGCGCTGGTGTTATTGTGTAGCTTTGACTATCTCCGATACTAACGTACGTCGTTCCTAATGGAGAGATTGTACCCCCGTCTGCGGAAACAGATGAAACTATCGTAACTGTTGGGCGCTGCTTAAAAGAAACTTCAACTATCTTATTTGTTTGAACGTTGTAGATATTGTGATTAAAAACCGCACCAATTGAAACACCGTCATCTTTTACGTCATCAATCATATAACCAGGATTTGCATAAAAATTCATATGCACATGTTCACCCGCCCACACTTGCTTTATATCACCAGGAGGAAATATCTCCCCCCATATATTAATTTGACCGGGTGGACCTACCCATACAGAACTTCCATGAACATAACCATTTTCTCCACAAATAATGTGAATAGTTGGATTATTAGAAAATGACACTTCTATACTGTGATTTTCCGTAACATTGTAGAATGTGTATTCACCTGTAATGAAAACAGGATGACCTATTAAAGGAACACCATCAATAATTACTTTACTGATAAAATAACCAGGATCTGGCGTAATCGTAAAAGTTTGATTGCTTCCATTTGCAACTTGAACGTGACCAGATGGTGAAATTGTACCATCTGTGTTGCCGACGATTGACGTAACTATTGTGTGATAGGTTATTTGTCCATGATGTCTTCTTGCCATTCTTGCGTATTAAATTCTTTAGGGCACCAGATAGGTTTTAGGATTTCCTGTGTGCGTAATCAAAACTTTCCAGCCATCTTCTTTTCCGCTGTAATCCACCTCAGGGACTAACATAAAACTAACTTCTGCTTGTTCGTTCACATCTAAAATTAAAGGATCTTCTAAGCACAAATATGCTGCGGTAACTCCTGTGTCACCATACGGATAAAAAGGTTGGTTTGAAAAAAGACCGCCTGATGTTATGTCGTTACCATCAAATCCATTTCTCTGTACTAAATCGTATATCAATCTATATTCATCGTCAGCCCCTTGCCCTGAAGGTCTCCGAGGTATTGAAAGATAAACTGTCATCCGTGTTCCTTTTTCGTGTCTTGTACGATTTCTAAAGCAAACATAATGGATTAATGGACCCTGCCCACCTTCATAACTTTCATGACGACTATTAAGAGTTCTTCCTGTCAAAGTAACATTCCAATCACTATACTTTGTTGTATCGATGTCGGCAAAATTAAAGTAAATTACAGGGTTTGCACCACGGTGTTCTTTTTTACATTCATCTACAATATCTATGTAAGTATAAGAAGTTCTATTGGGCAACTTTTCTAACAATCCCTCTAAACCGAACGGATTGACACACGGTCCCATTAAGTAATAACTATTGTAATAATCACCCCATCCTGATATTAACACATTTTCTTTTTCCACGTTTATCGTTCTGTAATTGTAATCAAAAACTGCAATACTGCCGTGGCCGTCATTGGCAACACCAAGTCCTAAATTCACTGAACCACTTCCTCCACCACCTGACGGTCCTTGCGGTCCAGTTACACCCGTAGCACCGGTTGCACCCGTGGCTCCTGTGACGCCGGCAGGACCAATCGGTCCTTGTATACCTGTGCCAGTTGCACCAGTTGCACCTGTAGGCCCCGGTGGACCCTCCAAACCTTGTGGACCTTGTGGACCTTCACCAGAACCAGAACCTCCTTGTCCGGCAAGAATATCTTCCCAATACTTATCTTTACCATTCCACCTGTAACATGGCTGACGTTCACTCAAATAAAAGTTTAAACTTTTATTGTATTCCAAAGAACCGCTAAATTCTTCATCATAACAAAACCAACCTATTAACTTGTATAAGTAATCGGTGTATATTAAATCAATGCTATAACATTCAGGTGATGCCCACGTTCTTCCCTGCCATTCTATTATACCACTGTTTTCGTCACCCTTATCAAGATTGCTGCTACCTCCACATTTTAAGTACACAGGAATGTTTTTCAATTGTACAGCGTATCCGCCGTTTGCAGTGCTGTTTTTTCTATCTTTCAAGTAATTAGATTCAAAATCATTAGTAAATTCTGTATAACCCGCCGTCCCACCTACTGGAACGAACATGTTATAATCAAAAATTGCTGCACCTGGTATAATACCACCGTTGTGTATCAATTCTACTTTTTTGAAAATTTTTCCCCATACTTTACTACCCACCAAGGTTCTTGTCAAGCATGGAAACTTATTGTACGTATCGTTGTCGTGATTACTGTCTGTCATCGGTCCCCACTTCAATTCTTGATCATTGACCATTACAATGTTGTCATTCATGGAAATGTGAATGCCACGCTTAAATTCATCTTCATTTACATCAAATGGAACATTGCTCTGATTAATTCTTACTAAGCAATCGTTTGCTTCTCTACCATCCATAACTATGTTTGCAACACCAAGCAGCGCAATATTATCATTATATGGGCGATTGTGTTCTTCTGCTTCCCAATCCCATGTTAACATTTGATGTGGTGCAACCCCCATCAAGTCAAATCCAGAATTTGTTTCTTCAAAATTCCAGTTCCCCCACTTCTCCCCATCAAACCTATAAACAGGTTGTTCCATTAATAAGTTAAAATAAGTTCCACCGTTTGCACCAAAGTCATCATTTAAGTACCCTATTCTTTTATAAGCTAATTTCGTGTTATAAGGCATTGCTGCGAACTCAAGAGGTCTAAAAAATTTCAGGCCTCTTAAATTTTTTGGCAGTTCGTGCTCTTCTACAACTTCTCCACCTACCCACAAATATCTGCCTTTTAATGAATGAATATTGTTAAAACTCGTTGGAGTCCACAATGGAGGTTGCCCTATTATCATACTAGGAACCAAATTCCAAATATGATAAAAGTTCCACGAAAGTTTTGTTGCACTTATTCTTGTTTGCATTTTAACGTTTTGTGTAATCACATCATTTTGAACCCAATCTTGTTCAAACTCATCTCCACATATTCTTATGTTGTCTTCTAACGAAATAGCATCTCCTTCAAAAGCTTCCAACATATGACCTTGAAATCTTGATAACGGAATAGCAGTTTTAATACTGTTTGTATAAGTTAACCCCACCAAAACATCACGCAAATCATCTGAAGGGTTCCACAGATGCGAATGAAAATAGTAATATGAAGGATCATATAACTCAAAATTTTCCGCGGACTCTCCACCTCCACCACCCGGAGGTCCTTGGGGTCCTTCAGGTCCAATAATATTATTTCTATCAATTAAAATAAAGAAATTGGTAATAAAGCCAGTAACTTCTACGATAGAACCTTTGGGTATACTTTTATACGCCGGCGAACTATTTAATTGAAGGCTTAATGACACATTTGACGTATTTAATATCAAATCTCCTACATTAATTGTTTTATTCAAAAACGCTTCTAATTGAGAAACATTATAAGTACCACCCGTTTGAACCGCGTGTATTATGTTTCCTTGATAACCTTGATAACCTTGATAACCTTGATACCCTTGTGTACCGCTACCCCCGCCTTGTATCCCATCAAACTCAATATACTGACCTGAACCCGAAACTTTCAAGTATTTTCCTTGGTGTCCACCGAGTTGCAGACCATACCATTTTGTGCTACTCATTTCTTTCTCTTAATATTTTTAATACTGTCCACAATCTGGACCTATCCATTGTACTTCATTTATTACACTTATCACATTTCCGCCGCCATCAACACCTTGCCCTACTTCATAATATGCAATAAAGTTTATCCAACCTATACGATAATGTCGTACATTCTGGCTATAACTTGTCATCTCAGAAAAGTAAAATGGATATGCTTGATTCCACAAATATGATTTTATTTGAGTCAATGCTGCACTTTCAATTTTTACATTTCTGAGATCGCTAAACATTGTATCAACCATACGGCATGTCTGAGTACTAAAATTACATGTTACATCTTCACAACCTTGATAATATATAGCAACATAATTATTTCTAAAATTTGCATTTCCATCATATTCATATGATGTGTTAATAATAACATTTCTTGGTCCTATACTTGATAATTTATTATAACCAATCGTATTACACGAACATCCGCAATCCAATTTAACATTTTTTATATGATTACCATTCAATACGTTATTAGTTAATCGTGAATCTCGACTATTTATTCTAAAACTTCTAACACTTATGTCAGAAGGAAAACTTCCATTAATTGTTCTGAAATATTCAGTATTTGGACTAGCACCTATGTTATTACTATCATTCGCATTAACATTATCAATTCTAAGTATAGGATACGTTGATAATGTGTTGTTACCCGAGTCTTCTTGATAAAACTTAATACCCACTGGATACAAAAATCTTCGATACCAAACATTTCGCCAATCATAATCACATTCTATGTTATCAATCGTATCTTTCCTATAAGTTATTGCCCCTGTAAAACCTGTAACATATGTACTTGCGCTAAACTGATAAAATGCCGGATCTTTTGAAATATTACTTAATGCACTTACACCTGCTAAATCAAACACGTAACCACAATCATATTCTATTTCATCATAAGGATACGTTTCACTCCATGCCTTCTTTCCTAACATCCTTTCCGTAACTGCAAACACAATTAAAGATTCCATATCCACCGTCTCTCCTGCCGCCGTTGCCATTGTGCTATTGTTTATGTTGTAATCAAACTGTTGTGAATTAGAATTCCAAGCATACACAGGCAATGCATGAACTGTTTTATAGTTAGTTATCCTATAAAGTTGTCCAGGACTCATTCCGCCAACACTTCCCATCAATGTTATTAAGTCACTATACAAAATATCCACAATACTATTCGTCGACGGTCCACCTCCACCTTGTATCCCTTCAAACACAATCAAGTCTTCGCTGCTGTCTACTTTCAAAAACTTGCCTTGGTGTCCGGTTAAGTCCAGACTATACCATTTACTTCCTGCCATTCTTGCTTCTTATTTTATTCATTGCTAACGGATGGTCCATTACAAATCACTTCACAAATATTCCCTACATTATCACAATCATAATATGAAAGAAAATTATGAACATGACTCAGTGTTCCAAATTTACTTAATTTTGTCTTTTTCGTTCTATCCATCATTGCATTTACATATCCGGTTGAATCATGTAAAAAGCTCATATTATCAAAATGTCCACCGGGTGTATGTATTCCAAACAAATAAATATCACTAATGTGTATGTTTGCAAACATTTCCCGCCACCATGATGAGACACCAATAAATTGGCAATCAGCAATTATCGACGTTGCAAGGTATGAACTAGGATATGTCCATAGTCCTTTATCACATGTAATTGCACATGCTTCTTCAAAAAAGTTTCCTACACAAATATTATGAATTTCCACATTAAAAGCTTTCTTGAATGTATTGCTACCAACTAATTCTCCTAGTTCTACGTTTACTGCCTCGTTCAGAAATATGTTATTACCAATTCGCGAACTACAATGTATCAAATATTGTTCATCAAATGTTGCACATTTATGTAGTTTAACATTTATTGCATTTTTATTCACAAGTCCAAACGTCTTATAAATTTCTGGTTTGCTATTATTAAACTTTTTCGTTCCCGGCATTCCAGGCAAATCTTTGATTGCATCATAATAAGTTTCAAGATAACTAACCCATTTGATTTCATTGCCGTTCCCGCCTGTATTCCCACTGTTTGTATTCCATCTTGCAAATAAAACATTTCGCCAGTCGTACCAAGTTTCTACATTTCTTTCAATATCTTTTCTGTAATATATTACCCCCTTAAATCCGTTTACAAAACTTCCAATTCCTCCAATTCCCATATATGCTGGATCACTGCTGAAATCTTCAGTTTCCTGTCCTATATCATACCAAATCTCATCACCTGGGTACAATGCAGACCATGCTCTATTACTAATCTTATTGTTAGCAATTGCCAACACAATTAACGGCTCATTTTCAGGCTGTTGATTTATATTATAATTTAATATGTTACTACTATTAACTGATATATTTGTGAAGTGATTTGTCATTCCTATTATATTATGCACTGTTTTAAAATCTGTAATTCTATAATAGGTTCCTTCTACTAATCCATTATTCTGCATTGCAGTTTTCAAATCATCATATAAAATATTTGCAACATGCAACGGATATTCTTCTCCGTTCCATATATCCCATCTATCAAACCTTTCATCCCAATAATAAGTATCCTGTTTTAATAATAACGAAAACTTATTCTCACTCTTACTAATATATGCTATTCTCTTATAATAGTAATCTTTGTTCCAATACATTTTATCTGCAACACTGTACTCTTTGATCCCAAAGTATCTACTACTAAGCCACATGGCTTCATACCCGCCAGTCCCTGCAATCCACAAATAACAGTCATTGTCTGGTAAATCATTATTATTTATATTTCCACTTATAGGCGCTGATATTGTACCATCTAGTTTCTTAAATGTATTAAAGTTTCTAGTAAGTTCATTTAATTCTCTTTTTGTTGATAGGTAAACATTTTTTGCAATTCTTTTATTCACCATATCAAAAGATTCTCCTGCATCCATCTCATCCCCGCCAATTCTAATATTGTCCACTAATCTAAATACTAACGTACTAAATAATGTATTCCCACTAACTACTTTTGATAATCTTGATACACAATTCGGTGTTACATTGCCATTGTTAATATTGTTTTGTGTAAAATCTGTTGTTAATCCAAAAAACACCCCACGCATATCATCGGACTGTGCCATTAAATTGTCACTGTTATTTCCAAAACTGTCAGGTACTTTATACAATGCAGGATCTTTCAAATCTTCAACTTGCTCACCAGTTTTTCCTTGATATCCTTGTTCACCAATTTTTCCTTGTTCACCTGTATATCCTTGCTCACCAGTTTTTCCTTGATATCCTTGTTCACCAGTATATCCCTGATATCCTTGTTCACCTGTATATCCTTGTTCACCAATTTTTCCTTGTTGACCTTGTTGACCTTGGTATCCTTGTTCACCAATTTTTCCTTGTTCACCTGTATATCCTTGTTCACCAATTTTTCCTTGTTCACCTGTATATCCTTGCTCACCAGTTTTTCCTTGGTATCCTTGTTCACCTGTATATCCTTGCTCACCAGTTTTTCCTTGATATCCTTGTTCACCAGTATATCCCTGATATCCTTGTTCACCTGTATATCCTTGATAACCT